>CAEZXV010000044.1_pt1 | contig 8074 bp, 6 predicted proteins | sample 7265341 | NCBI WGS metagenome assembly CAEZXV01 (sample SAMEA6813918, study PRJEB35770) | freshwater metagenome | biome: Freshwater; feature: Freshwater reservoir; material: water | place: Czech Republic | collected 2017-04-14 | depth 30m m | reverse complement strand
CTGAGTAATCGATTGGTCTTGCGTTATCTTCTTGGTAATTCGAAGTAAAAACTTTATGAAGAGTCGAATCTGTGAATGAATAACTTGATGTTGATAACCTCTTTCGATTTCTACATGATGCTCTGCCCAAGTGATAAGTACGAAGGCCAAAGGGCAAATAGAACTGATATCGGCAAGATCAAAAAAATCACCGGAATCATCAAGGCGATTTCTGCTTTTCCTGCAGCAGCAAGCAGTGATGAATGATGAGTAGAACGCACTTCTTCTACTTGGCGCGTTAGAACATCAGACAATGATGTTCCTCGCTCCATGGCAAGTATTAAGGTGTCACAAAATCTACGAATTGAAGCTGAATTAACTTCACGTCCAAGCCTTTCAAGGGCTTGAGTTAAATTTTTACCCTTTTGAAGATCAGTTAAAGTCTCTACGAACTTGTCCGCTAGCGCTCCTGAGGCCCGAGAAGATACCCGCTGTAAAGCTGTTGAAGGGCTCTCCCCAGCTGAAACCAATACGGCGAAAAGTTCCACAATTGCAGGAAATTCGGATTCAATTTGAAGTTGTTCCTTTTTCTTATCCCGATTTGCACTTCCCTTAAGCCAAAAAATATATGAAGGAAGTGAAATACATATTACAAATACAATTCTTGGAGAAATTCCAGATAGAAAAAGTAGTGGCATAGAAATTACAAAAATAGTTACTAGCGCTTTAGTTCCAGGAATATTTAGAGTCAAATCCCGAGATTTGAATATTTTAAGAATATTTGAAGAACTTAGGTTTCCACTCTTCCTAATAATTTGGTTTTCATTCTGCACGGTTCTTAAAGTTGTCAAATAATTGTCATGAAATCCATTCAATGGGTCACGATTCTCTTTAAGCAAGATGTATACCGCATACGAAATTATTGGTGAGAGAAAGATTAAAGACAAAGAGAAATTGTTCATGCGAAAGTCCTTGGAATTTCACTTATCTTTCCAACTTTCTCCATCCAGATGTAAGCAATTACTGTTAAAACTGCGCCGATTATTAGGATCGTAAATCCCCTTGAATTTGTGTATGCACTTCTAGTGTTTGGCTGTGAAGCGAGCAAAAGCAATAAAATCCAAGGTGCAATTGCTGCTAATGCTGCAGAATTCTTAACCCAACTGTGTTTTGCCTCAATCTCGGCACGGATTGCTAGATCAGTTCTGATGAAATTCGAAAGCGTGCGCAATGTCAGAGATGTGTCTCGACTTCCAGAAATTCGAGCAAATTCAATTACTTCACAGACTTGGTCTGCAATTCCATCTCGAAATCTCAATTTCAATTCAACGAGAGCTAAGTCAAAATCCATCCCATTACGCAAATCTTGTGAGAAAAGTGCGAAGAAGGACCTGGTTTTTTCTGGTCCGCGGCCACTTAGGATCACAAGAGTTTCGGCAAGTGAAAGTCCAGATTGCAGGCCGGAAATTATGTGGTCCAAGATTTCTGGCCAAAGCGCTTGTAGTGCAATTCGTTCTTGCTCAGCTTTTCGCTTCAATAACACAACGGGAATAGCTACCGTAATTAATCCAAACGGAATTCCTATTACCACCGAAGAGGTAACAAGAGTGGCAATCAATAATCCTAGGAAACCAGAGATTAGAAAAATTGAATAATCAATCAGATTCTTGCGACTAGACTTTTTTATTCTCGTTTGCTTTATGATTTCAAATCTCTTAGCCATTCTCGTTCTCCAGCTCTCTCGTAGGTTCGAGGAAAATATGCATGGGATCTTGAAGCCCTCTTTCATATCCTGGCTTTGGCAACGGCTTAAATTTGTAAAGCATCTCTACCTCTACTCGGTCAACTTCAATTCGACCTGTTACTTCGGCAATCTCCATTATTCGGCGAACACCATCGGAAGCAATTGACACATGAACAACTAAATCAATAGCTGCAGCAACTACAGGTGCGATGAATTTGTGAGAAATATTCTCACCTGCAAGTAGTGGAAGTGTTTGCAATTTACTTATTGCATCTTTCGCGGAATTCGCATGAATTGTTGCCATTCCTGGAAGTCCAGAGTTGAGTGCAATGAGTAAGTCAAGAGACTCAGCCTCGCGTATTTCTCCCACAACTATTTGAGAGGGCCGCATACGAAGTGCTTCTTTAATTAAGCGGCGCAGTGGAATTGCACCTTCGCCCTGAAGATTTGCTGGCTTAGTTTGAAGTGCTACGCAATCTGGAAGTTTAGGTCGAAGTTCAAATACTTCTTCAATAGTTATGACCCGGCTTTTTAGTGGGACCGCACTGACTAGTGCATTTAAAAGAGTAGTTTTACCTGCTTGGGTGGAACCACTAACTAAAATGTTTAAGCCAGCTTCCACACTTTTAACAAGAAAATTACAAACCTCATCAGACATGACCCCAATTTTTGCTAATTCGGAAAGTGACTTACCTCGAATTAAATGTTTGCGAATATTGACGGCCCAGAATTGAGCAGTTATTTCCGGAATAGCCACATGCAACCTACTGCCATCAGGCAATCTGGCATCTACAAAGGGATGCGAGAGATCGAGTCGTCGACCTCCCCACATAAGTAGTCTTTCAACGAGGTTTCGCACTTCATCAAAAGTAAGAGTTAAGTTTGTTAATTCACTAATACCTTTACGAGCGATGAAAATTCTATTTGGAGAATTGATCCAAACTTCTTCAATTTCACTATCTTCCATTAAATCTTGTAGCGGGCCAAATGTCTTTGTATTCATCTGGGTATCAAATATCAGAAAATGGCCGCTAGAACATACCTATTAACATCCAGAGTTAAAATCTTTTAAAAAGTTACACAAAGTAAATTGCTCTGCTATGTGCGTGATTTAATACTTTCTGGAATTAGTCAAAGTATGAAAGATCGATAGCCCTAATCCAAGCAGCCTTACTCATTTCTGGGCTCCATAAATTTATCGAGATTTCTACTTTGCTCTTACTAAATGTTGCTTTTGATTTTTCTTGATTGAAAACATTTAAAAGTGCTTTACTAAATCTTTTTTTGGAATCTGCAGAATCATTCTCATTGGCATGAAGGCAAACCCAGAATCCATCTTGAGCGATGCGTGAGTAGAAGTCACCTTTGCGCATATTCTTTTTTATCGAACGCCCCAGTTCTATTAATTCTTTTTCAGAATCACCTTCACTAGCAGTGGTCAAATATTTAAATGTCATTATTGCAAGAGGTTGGTAGAGGCGTTGAGATTTTGAAATTTCACGTTCTAAATTCTCGAAGAAATTGCGAGGGGCGGGTGCCCCAGTTAAGGAATCTATTAATCCGTTATTCGAAAATTCGACTTTCATTTAGTCAGGCTAGCGATAATAGGTTTTTCATGCATTAGAGTTTGGCTCTAAACGCACCTATTCCTAGAACAAATGAGGAGCTCGGATGAAGTTAAGTGATTCGTTCTATGAAAGATCTAGAACTGCCGCTATCTGGTTGCTCCGAATTGAATCACTGATACTTATTGGAATCGTCATCTATTTATTGCTTGCCACTGTCTTCTCAACTGCAACTTGGCCATCTGCTCTTATCGGCGAGATTATTTTCGCAAGCATTGGCGCAATCGGGCTTTACTTTGCATCCACGGGTTTCGCCCGTCGCCGCTCTTATGGGCGAGCCCCCGCAGTTCTAGCTAATTTGATTGCAATTGGCGTCTCTTACTACATGATTTCTGGCGGTTTGTTTTTAGTCGGAATTCCACTTGCTCTACTTGGCGCAATTACATTGGTTTCTGCGCTCTTTGGTTACAACGGCAAGGAGTAATTTTTACTTTCCTACCAGGGAATAATTTGTTGATCTTCCCAGAATAAACCAGTCTGATCTTTTCCAGTTTCAAAATTTCTTGTCGCCAGCCAAATTGCAGTTGCTGCGCCTTCTTCCGCTGATCTTGGTGCATCAGGGCCGCCCATGTCCGTGCGACTGTGATTAGGACAAGTTGCATCAACTAAAAATCCTCGACCGCCTTGTCCAGTTTCGTGAGCAAGATTTCGAACCAACGCATTTACTCCTGCTTTACTAATTCGATACGGCGCAAGTCCCCCGGCATTTCCTGGCCCTGACATTCTTCCTAGACATGCTGTAAAAATAATTACTCGACCATCGCGTGCCTCTGCCATTGCAGGTGCAATTGCATTTATTGCAATAAAAACGGAATCTAAATTGATTGCCATTACCCGGCGCCACTCTTGAGTTGTGGTTCGAAGTGTCTTTGACATTTTTTCACTCATTACGCCATGAGCCAGAACTAATATTTTTGGGGTGCCATATTTGGCAGCAATATCTTGGAACTTAATTTGGGTGGCATCTAAATCCTGAAAATCGACGGTTTCAAATTCGCAGCCAATTTCAGATGCACTCTTCGCAGCCCGCTCTGGATCTTTGCTGACAATTAGAACTCGATTTCCTAATTGCGAAAGCTCTTTTGCCACTACATAACCAAGTCCGCGCGAGCCACCCGTAACAATGGCAAGCGGGCGATCTGCTGAGTTTGATATCTGCGAATTCATGGCGGCAACTCTGCCCATAATTGATGGAGATTTCCTGCTGAAAAAGTGGCAATGGGGCGGTTATCACAGTGCATTTTTGCCAATCTGTGCCCCCAAGGAATAGTCCCAAGCCCCAGTGCCTATTAGACTCGTGTTAGTAAATGCTTAATAAATCGACGATTTAAGTGGAATCGGGAGCATCAAAAGTGTCGGCAACTGGATCTAATACGCCTGCTAATCACTTTGGTGGATCGTTTGGTCCTAATGAGTGGCTAGTCGATGAAATGTATGAACGCTTTTTAGCGGATCCAAATTCTGTAGATGCATCTTGGGGCGAATTTTTCTCCGACTACACACCTGGTTCAAATTCAGTTTCAAATTCAGTTTCAAATGGCAAAGTAATTCCAGCGCTAGACAATGCGCCAAAGGGTGGGAATCCACCACTTCCAAAGAAAGTATCTGATCCGGCCACACTTCAAGTTCCCGTAGCCGCAACTCAAGTTTCCGCAACTTCAACGCCAGTTGCGCAAGCAACGCCAGTTGCGCAAGCAACACCAGTTGCGCAAGCAACACCAGTTGCACCTGTTGCTTCGGTGGCATCAACTCGCACACCGGCCGATCCAATTGTTAAACCAATCCCAACTTTAGTTAGTCCTGGCGCTTCAACTCTTGAACCAATTCGCGGGGTAAGTGCACGTGTTGTTCAAAGTATGGAAGCTTCACTAACAGTTCCAACCGCTACAAGTGTTCGCGCAGTTCCAGCCAAATTAATGATCGATAACCGCACAGTTATTAACAATCATTTAAAGCGTAGCCGCGGTGGCAAAGTTTCATTTACTCACATCATCGGTTACGCAATGATTAGTGCTATTCGCCAAATGCCAGAGATGAACGCTTTCTTTGGTGAATTAGATGGCAAGCCTGCGATTGGAAAGCCAGAACATATAAATCTTGGTATCGCTATCGATCTTGCAAAGCCAGATGGTTCACGTCAATTGCTTGTTCCATCAATTAAGGGCTGTGAAGAGTTAGATTTCGGACAATTCTGGGCGTCATATGAAGAGACGGTTCGCAAAGCACGCGGTGGCTCTTTAACTGTTGAAGATTTCGCCGGCACGACTGTTTCACTTACTAATCCAGGAACTATCGGAACTGTGCACTCTGTTCCACGTTTGGTTCAAGGTCAAGGCTTAATTCTTGGCGTTGGCGCGATGGATTATCCAGCGGAATTTCACGGTGCAAATGAAGATACATTGGCCGAACTCGGAATTAGCAAAGTTATAACGCTAACTAGTACTTACGATCACCGAATTATTCAAGGTGCGCAATCTGGTGACTTCCTAAAGCGAATTCACGAATTGCTTCTTGGCGAAAATGGTTTCTACGACGAGATCTTCGCAGCGCTACGAATTCCATACGTTCCAATTCGTTGGGTCGTTGATATGCGCGCAACAAAAGATGACCAAGTTAACAAGACTGCACGCGTTCAACAATTAATTAACGCATACCGAACCACTGGCCACTTGATGGCAGATATAGATCCGCTGGAATATGTGCAACGCTCACACCCTGATTTAGATGTTGTTACTCACGGGCTTTCACTTTGGGATCTTGATCGTGAATTCGCAACCGATGGCTTTGGTGGCAAACCAGTAATGAAACTTCGCAAAATTCTTGGAACTCTGCGCGATTCATACTGCCGCACAATTGGAATCGAATACATGTATATGGAAAATCCTGCTGAACGCAAGTGGATTCAAGAACATGTTGAAGTTGGTTCACCGAGAGCGCCACGCGAGGAACAACTCCGTATTTTGCGCAAACTAAATAGCGCCGAAGCTTTTGAATCATTCCTTCAGACAAAATATGTTGGTCAGAAGCGCTTCTCACTTGAAGGTGGCGAAACTTTAATTCCACTTCTTGATGCAGTTATCTCAGCCGCCGCAGATCGTGGACTCGATGAAGTTTGTATTGGTATGCCACACCGTGGTCGGCTAAACGTTCTTGCAAATATCGCAGGTAAGTCATACGGACAAATATTCCAAGAATTCGAAGGACATTACGCAGAGAACCAAGTTCACGGTTCTGGCGATGTGAAATATCACCTTGGAACAGCAGGAGTATTTACTGCTGAATCAGGTGCCACAACAAAGATTTATCTCGCTGCAAACCCTTCACACCTAGAAGCGGTAAACCCAGTATTAGAAGGCATTACCCGAGCTAAGCAGGATAAATTAAATGTTAAAGAAGCATTTACCGTCCTACCAATTTTGATGCATGGCGACGCCGCATTTGCTGGCCAAGGCGTTGTCTCTGAAACTCTTAGCCTTTCACAATTAAAGGGCTACCGAGTTGGCGGAACAATCCACGTAGTTGTAAATAACCAAGTTGGTTTCACAACTTCACCACATGCAGCTCGTTCTTCAACATATGCAACTGATGTCGCCAAGATGATTCAGGCACCTGTATTTCATGTAAACGCAGATGATCCAGAGAGCGTTGTTCGCGTAGCCCGAATTGCATTTGAGTATCGCCAAACATTTAATAAAGATGTTGTAATCGACATGATTTGCTACCGCCGTCGTGGACACAATGAAGGCGATGAGCCAAGTTTCACACAGCCACTTATGTATAAATTAATTGAAGCAAAGCGCTCAACTAGAAAGCTGTATACCGAAGCGCTAATTGGCCGTGGGGACATTACAGTCGAAGAGGCCGAAGAAGTCTTGCGCGATTACCAAGCCCAACTTGATGCGGTTTATAACGCGGTCCACAACAGTGAACCTGAACACGATTCAAATATTGTCGTTCCGGTTGCACCCGCACCACAAAGTGTTAACACTGCAGTAGATGAAGCAACTCTTCGCAAGATTGTCGCAACCCAAAGCGCTATTCCTGAAGGTTTCCAACCACATGCAAAACTAACTCCACAATTAGCTAAGCGCGTTGAGATGTTAGATGAAGGCACAGTTGATTGGTCAACAGGTGAATTACTTGCAATGGGATCACTTCTTCTAGAAGGTCATCCAATTCGTCTTGCTGGTCAAGATGTCCGACGCGGAACATTTAGCAATCGTCACGCAGTTATTGTTGATCAAAATACCGGCGCTGACTGGACACCTCTTCGTTCTTTAATTTCAGATGAAAATCAATTCTTCGTATTTGATTCATTGCTATCTGAATATGCCGCAATGGGCTTTGAATATGGCTATTCGGTTGAGCGTGAAAATGCTCTAGTTATGTGGGAAGCCCAATTCGGTGACTTCGCTAATGGCGCGCAAACAATTATTGATGAATTTATCTCCTCAGCACTTCAGAAGTGGGGCGAGCGTTCTTCACTAGTTCTACTGCTACCTCATGGTTATGAAGGTCAAGGTCCTGACCACTCTTCAGGTCGCATTGAGCGCTACCTCGCACTTTGTGCAGAACTAAATATGACCGTGGCTCAACCTTCTTCACCGGCTTCTTACTTCCACTTACTTCGTTGGCACATGGCTAATCCAGCCCGACGCCCACTAATTGTTTTTGAACCAAAATCAATGTTGCGCCTGAAAGCAGCAGCATCTGGTCTTAAAGATTT
>CAEZXV010000043.1_pt1 | contig 8143 bp, 8 predicted proteins | sample 7265341 | NCBI WGS metagenome assembly CAEZXV01 (sample SAMEA6813918, study PRJEB35770) | freshwater metagenome | biome: Freshwater; feature: Freshwater reservoir; material: water | place: Czech Republic | collected 2017-04-14 | depth 30m m | reverse complement strand
GTGATGATGTCGAAGCCGCCTTTAGATTGCGAGAAGGAATGGAGTTGATGGCTTGAACACTTTCTTAGCACGAGCTCAATTATTTTCTGCCATCGAAGGCGGTTCAATTTTCTGGAGTAATGAAATTATCACTCGAGGCGCAATAGAAGTGAGAGATCGAATTATTGCCGGGCGCTATGGTGAACAGAACTCAGCGCTAAAAATCGCAGAGCGCCTAAAGCTATCAAGAGGGGAAGAGGTCTTAGCTGAGATTTCTAAAGCTGGTGCGTTTATTCTCACTCCAGAAGATATTGATTGGCCGCTTTCTTTGAGCGATTTAGTAGCGCCCCCAATTGCACTTTTGATCAAAGGCCAACGCGAGTATTTACCAGACTTAATCAATTCGATTTCAATTGTAGGAACAAGAAATCCAACGCCATATGGGAGGCGAATTGCCGAAGACTTTGGCGCCGGTGTCGCTGATCATGAATGGGCAGTTATTAGCGGTGGTGCAATTGGAATAGATGCTGCGGCGCATAATGGTTGTTTGGTAGGAGAGGGCGTAACAGTTGCGGTTCTTGGTGGTGGATTCAATAAGAATTATCCTGCCGCACATGAGAAGTTATTTGCCGAGATAAGTGAAAGTGGATTGCTTATCTCAGAAGTTATGCCTGATGTCCCTGCAATTCCACATCGCTTTCTTACGCGTAATCGTTTGATTGCGGCGTTATCTAAAGCGACCATAGTTGTGGAAGCGGCGTTCCGTAGTGGATCTCTTAGAACCGCTCGCGATGCGGCCGAGATATTTCGCCCAGTAATGGCAGTTCCAGGTCCGATTAATTCACCGACAAGTGAAGGCTGCCACCGATTAATCTCAGAGCGAGTCGCAGAATTAGTTTCATCGGTATCTGAAGTGATGGAGTTGGTGAAGCCGTTAAGCATTAAGTGAGAGAATTAGGACATGAGTGTTGAACATAAGGCGGGCTTTGTAGCCATTATTGGTAGGCCAAATGTTGGAAAATCCACTCTCGTAAATGCCTTAGTCGGACGAAAAATCGTTATAACTTCAAAACATCCAAACACAACTAGAAATCCAATTCGTGGAATTATTTCTAAACCAGATTTCCAAATGATTGTGGTTGATACTCCCGGTATTCATAAGCCAAAGACTTTGCTCGGATCAAGGTTAAATGCCATGGTCTCTGAAAATTTGGAATCGGTGGATGCAGTTCTTATATGTCTTCCAGCAGATGAAGAGATTGGGCAGGGCGATGAATTTATAGCGCGCCAAGTCCAAAATCAAAGGCGAGTGCTAATTGCGGTTACAAAGAGCGACAGCGTTAAGCAAGAAACGATGTTGGCGAAATTAATTGAGGTTGGTCAATTTGCGCAGCGAGTTGGCTTAAACGTCGCCGAAATTGTTCCGATATCAGCAAAGAATCTGGATCAGACCGAACTTCTTCTCGGGCTTTTAGCTGAGAAACTCCCAGTCTCACCTTCACTTTATCCTGAGGATATTTCAACAGACCAAGCAACAGAAATGACAATTACCGAATTGATTCGCGAGGCAGCAATCGAGAATCTATATGAAGAAGTCCCGCACTCGATAGTTGTCACAATTGATGAAATGGCAAAGCGCGAAGGTAAAGAGTTTTTTGATATTCATGCAACCTTGCATGTTGAACGAGATAGCCAGAAATCAATTGTCATCGGGCCTCAAGGTTCCAGATTAAAAGATATTGGAGTTAGAGCTCGTGGATCTGTCGAGACTTTCTTGGATGCAAAAATCTTCTTAGGGTTGCACGTAAAAGTTAGTAAAGAGTGGCAACGTGATGCGAAAGCGCTCACTAAGTTGGGATTTATTGAACGGAAGTAACGGTCTTACGGCTTGCAAAATAAGAGCCAATTAGAACCAGTGGAAGTCCAAGTGCTATTCCAAGCGTGAATGGTTCTTTTAGAATAATCACACCAAGAATAACTGCGAAAGCAGTATTTAAATAGGTAACCAAAGAACCTCTTGCAGTTCCAATATCTTTGATCAATTGGAAGAACAAGAAGAAGGCAAGTGCTGTAGGGAATAGCCCCAATGCCAGAACAATTGCAGAAACTTTAAGAGTCGGAAGGTGCGCAGGTGCTGTAGCTATCGCAATTGGAAGATAGACAAGTGCGGTAAAGGCCATTGCAATACCGTTAATAGATAGCGGTTCAATATGTGGAATCTTTGCATTGACCATCGTTACGGCCCAGGCATATCCGATTGCGGCAATGATAATCATAAAAATAGCAACGATTGATTGTCGGCCAGAGAAACTTTCAATCCCCACGACCAAAACAATTCCAACAAAACCAATCAAAATTCCAAGTAGTCGTTTGTGATGCCAAACAGTTTTATCGCCGTGAATCGAAGCCAAAATAGTTGACCAAATAGGAACAGTTGCTACAAGTAAACCGGCCAGACCAGAACTCATATTCTGTTCTGCTGCTGTAATCAAGAACCAAGGTCCGATCATTTCACCGATTGCATATGGAATTACATATCGCCAAGCTTTTAGCGCCGGAAGAAGTGAACCTCGCGCTATCGCCATTGGAATCAAAATTGCGGCACCGATAACGACTCTAGAGAAAACAATTACTGGGGGAGCGAGCTCGTCCACTGCAACTTTAATTAGTAGATATGGGATTCCCCAGATGAAACCAATGAAGAAGAAGAGAAACCAGTTGCGACGTGACATTAGATTAGTTTCTACTACTTACTTGGTATTTCAAAATTAGCGCTTAAGTAGCGCGTTTATTTCATCTGCAACATATTGCTGCAAGACGTTAGCTTCTGGGGTGATTCCTGCAAGCGTGAAATACCCATGAATCACACCTTCATATTCCCGATAAATTGTTGGAACTCCTGATTTGCGTAGAAGTTCGGCATATATGTAGCCATCATCCAAAAGTGGATCAAACTCCGCTGTTGTAATTATCGCAGGAGCAACGCCAGTGAAATCTTTCGCAGATGCCGGCACTGCATAAGGATTCTTGGCATCTATCTTCTTCGAAAGATATTGCTCCCAGAACCACTTCATTGCCTGGGTGCTTAAGCCATAGCCGACGCCATTGTTATAGGCAGAGTCGTAATTCATCTCGCTGTCATTGCATGGATAGATAAGTAATTGGAAAGCCAAATCTAAATCTTTGGTATCACGAGCTTTTAGTGCAACACCTGCGGCCAAATTTCCACCTGCGCTATCACCGCCAACTCCAATTTGATTTGGATCAATTCCGAGCGACTCTGCATTTTGTAAAACCCAGAGCAAAGTTGCATAGCAATCATCAAAAGGAGCTGGGAATGGTTGTTCTGGCGCCTTCTGATAGTTAACCGCAATGACTACGAATTGCCCCTTGTTTGCGAGTGATCGCATGGATTGTTCATAACTATCTAAATTATTTAAAACCCAGCCACCGCCATGGAAAAAGACAAGAGCCGGCAGAACCGCACCTTTTACTGGTCGATAAATTCGAACTGGTAAATCAGCCGTTGGCCCAGGGATAAAACGATGGACAACTTCATAAATCTTTTCAGGTTCACCAGAAGCAACTGCGCGATTTTCCAAGTTCTTGCGAATAGTTGATACTGGTGCTTGCCAAACTTCTGGCAGTCCACTTTCAACACGTGCTTGTAAATATTCGACTAGCTCTGGTTTAAGTCCCACTTTTACCAACCTTGTGTCTGATCGCGAAGTTTTCGATACTTAACTAAAACTTCTGGTGTTGGGATTTCTTTAATACTTTCGACTGTTCCCAAATCCCATTGTGGCGGTCTCTCACTTGCGAGCAGAGCCCAAGCTGCAAGTTTTGCGGCGCCAATGGCAACATATTCACCTGGTGGTGGAAGTAAAACTTCGCGTCCAAATATTGCAGAAGCAATTTTTCCAACCGCAGGATTCTTAGCCGCACCACCAACTAATAAGATTCTTTTAACTTCCACACCTAATTTCTCAAGTGAATTAACAGCATCGGCCATTCCACAGAGCATCCCCTCAATCATTGCTCGTGCAAAATCTTCACGATTTGAATTTCCTAGATTCATTCCAGAAAAGACACCAGTTGCATCAGGTCGATTTGGAGTGCGTTCACCTTCAAAATAGGGGAGAAGAGTTAGCCCATTTGCACCAGGTTCGGCTTTAAGTGCAAGCTCACCAAGTTCATCATGCGTCACGCCAAGGATGCGAGTTGCGGCATCAAGTATTCGTGCTGCATTTAGCGTGCAAACTAGAGGCAGGAAGTAACCAGTTCCATCTGCAAAGCCAGCGACTTCACCACTTGCATCGTGTGTCGGTGTTGTTGAAACTGCGAAAGCAGTACCACTAGTTCCAAGAGAGACAACTACATCACCAGGTTGGGCACCAACACCAATAGCTGCAGCGGCATTGTCGCCAGTTCCTGCTGCAATTGGGATACCTGACTTAGTTTTCATAGCGAAAATGTTTGGTTCAACGATTCGTGGAAAAGTTATCTCTTGTTTGCTTCCAATAGCTTTCTCAAAGATGTCTTCGCGATATTTATTGTTAACGCTGTCAAAATATCCGGTACCACTTGCATCTCCGCGATCAGTAAATAGATCGGATATGGATTCACTTCCAGATATCTTCCAAGAGATCCAGTCGTGTGGAAGTGCGATAGCTGCAACTCGTGCCGCATTCTGTGGTTCATGCTCTGCAAGCCAGCGAACTTTGCTTGCAGTAAATGCTGCAACTAATGAAGAGCCGACAGCCTTTGCAATTTCGGCGCCACCACCCATCTCGGCATTCAATTGACTTGCTTCATCAGCAGATCTGGTGTCATTCCAAAGCAGCGCTGGTCTAATAACATTTCCCGATTTATCAAGAGCAACCATGCCGTGTTGTTGGCCGGCAACAGCTATCGCAGAAACATCGTCAAACCCGCCCGCAGCTGTTATTGCTTCTTGCGTTGCGCTCCACCAATGTGCAGGATCTACCTCACTGCCATCTGGATGTGGGGCGCGGCCCTCGCGAATTACTTGGCCACTATGGGCATCGCGAATTACAACCTTTACCGACTGAGTTGAGGTGTCGATGCCAGCCACTAATAGCGATTTCGCGTTCATATCTGCTCCAGACTTTAGGGGATGATTTAACCACCTCTGCTCGGAGGGTAGACTTTCCTAGTCAAAGTCGACCACCCAAAAGTGTTTTCTAGCGTTATTAAACTAAAAATCAGGAGTAAAGATGCGTATTGGTGTCCTAACAGGTGGCGGAGATTGCCCAGGATTAAATGCTGTTATTCGTGCGGTAGTTCGCAAGGGCGTAAAAGAGTACGGCTATGAGTTTGTTGGTTTTCGCGACGGTTGGAAGGGTCCACTTGAAGGTTTAACAATGCCTTTGGATCTAACAACTACACGTGGCATCTTGCCTCGCGGCGGAACAATTCTTGGTTCATCTCGCACAAATCCATTCAAGATTGAAAATGGCGTCGAGCGCATCAAAGAGAACCTTGCCAAAATGAATATCGATGCACTTGTTGCAATCGGTGGCGAAGACACACTTGGTGTTGCTACAAAGTTAGATTCACTCGGCGTAAAAGTTGTTGGCGTTCCAAAGACAATTGATAACGATTTAAATAACACAGATTACACATTTGGCTTCGATACATCTGTAAATATTGCCGTTGAAGCGATTGATCGTCTTCATACAACTGCAGAATCTCACCACCGTGCGCTAATTGTTGAAGTTATGGGCCGACATGCAGGTTGGATTGCACTACACGCTGGTATTGCTGGCGGAGCATCTTGTATTTTAATTCCTGAAGTTAAATTCTCAGTTGACAAGGTCTGCGAATGGGTTAATTCTCGTTTCGAATCTTCTTACGCACCAATTATTGTTATTGCCGAAGGTGCGATCCCACAAGATGGCGACATGGTTGTAAAGGATCAAACTCTTGATTCATTCGGTCACGTAAAGCTTTCTGGTATCGGCGAATGGCTTGCCGGACAAATTGAAGAGAAGACTGGCAAAGAAGCACGTACCTCTGTTCTTGGACATATCCAACGTGGCGGTACCCCAACTGCATTCGACCGAGTTCTGGCAACTCGATTTGGTCTACATGCAATCACAGCGATTCATGAAGGTGATTTCGGCAAAATGGTTGCACTTCACGGAACCAAGATTGCACGCGTACCGTTGGCCTCAGCCACAACTCAACTGAAGTTAGTTTCACCTGATCTATACGCTGAAGCAGAAGTCTTCTTCGGTTAATTAACTGCGCCAACTTCAACTACTTCCCTAAAATAAAGGACATGATGAATACCGATTCGCTCTTTACGCCCGGCCTTGTGGCAGCCCAACAACCGCAATGGCCTGGCGGAGCAACCGGTCCGCAAGTCACAAAGGCCGTTGAGACATTGCGCAAGATGCCACCACTTGTTTTTGCTGGCGAATGCGACAGTCTTAAAGAGCGTATTGCTATTGCCCAAGACGGTAAAGCATTCTGGTTACAAGGTGGGGATTGCGCAGAAACTTTCGAAGCAGCAACAGCTGACTCAATTCGTAATCGAATTAAGACAATTCTTCAGATGGCGGCAGTACTCCAATATTTTGCAAGCCTTCCGGTAATTAAAGTTGGCCGCATGGCTGGTCAATTCGCAAAGCCACGAAGCAGTGATACCGAAACTCGTGGTGATGTAACTCTTCCGGCATACCGTGGCGATTCTGTAAATGATTTAGCTTTTACTCTTGAAGCTCGCACCCCAAATCCAGATCGTCTAGTTCAGGTTTACAACACATCTTCTTCAACACTAAATCTAGTTCGCGCATTTACCCAAGGTGGCTTTGCAGATATTCGCAGAGTTCACGAATGGAATAAGGGCTTTGCTAAAGATCCACGTTTTGGTGCACGCTACGAACAGATGGCTAATGAAATTGGTCGTTCCTTAGATTTCATGGCGTCCGCAGGAGTAGATCCAGATGCATTTAAGACTGTTGATTTCTATTCATCACATGAAGCTTTGATTTTGGAATATGAAAAAGCTTTGACGCGTATCGATTCCAGAACAGATTTGCCATACGACGTATCTGCACACTTTGTATGGATCGGTGAGCGAACTAGACAACTAGATGGCGCACATATGGACTTTGCTTCGAAGATCCAAAATCCAATTGGTATCAAACTTGGACCAAAGAGCACTGTTGAAGATGCTCTTGCAATGATTGCAAAGCTAAATCCAAGTAATGAGCCAGGACGACTTACTTTTATTACACGCATGGGTGCAACCCAGATTCGCGAAAAACTTCCAGCACTTGTTAAAGCCGTTACAGAATCTGGCGCAAAAGTTCTATGGGTCTGCGATCCAATGCACGGAAATACGTACGAAGCACCAAGTGGCTATAAGACTCGTAAATTTGATGATGTTCTAGATGAGGTTCGTGGCTTCTTTGAGGTTCACAAAGCGCTCGGAACTCACCCAGGTGGAATTCACATTGAATTGACCGGGGATGATGTCACTGAGTGCGTAGGCGGCGGCGAACAGATTCTCGAATCTGACCTAGCCACCCGCTACGAAAGCGCGTGCGACCCTCGCCTCAACCACACTCAATCCCTTGAGCTCGCATTTTTAGTCGCAGAAATGTTACGCGATCACTAATTCGGCAATAGTGTTGTCGGATGCTTTTCCAAGCGGTTCATAAGACGCCAGTTGGCGAATTATTTCTTGTGAGCGATGAACATATCTTGCTGGCAGCAGGATTTCGAAACTTCAAAGATTTATTTGAACGTATGGATCCAATTGATACGGCTCGTGAAGTTAAAAGCGTGAAGAAGATCCCAATTATCAGTGATCTAATATCTGATTACTTCGCGGGCGATTTAACCGCGCTTGGTGGCATCAAAGTTAGACAACCAGGTGCAGATTTCTCACAAGATGTCTGGAAAGCGATGCGAAAAATTCCAGCTGGTAAAACTTGGTCTTACGCAGAATTAGCACAACGGGCTGGATCAGAAAATGCGGTTCGTGCAGCAGGAACTGCTTGTGCCAGAAATTTAATTGCGCCAATAGTTCCGTGTCATCGAGTTATCAAGACTGGTGGGGCGCTTGGAAATTATGGTTATGGTCTAGAAGTAAAAGAATGGCTACTTCGCCACGAGGGCGCGCTTAAGTAAT
>CAEZXV010000042.1_pt1 | contig 8306 bp, 7 predicted proteins | sample 7265341 | NCBI WGS metagenome assembly CAEZXV01 (sample SAMEA6813918, study PRJEB35770) | freshwater metagenome | biome: Freshwater; feature: Freshwater reservoir; material: water | place: Czech Republic | collected 2017-04-14 | depth 30m m | reverse complement strand
CTCGCCATCTACATATCCTGCAAAATCTTCAGCAGGCCAACCAAGTTTTAATAAAGCCTGCTTTAAAAAGCCACGTTGTCCAGGATGAACAACAATAGTTTCATCATCTAATTGCAACCCCAACATTGGAGCAACTTTTTTTCCACGAGTAACTTCTTTCAATACTGCTGGGTCATGTGAGACTAATACGAGTCCGTGAACTGGGTGTGCTTCAAGTCTAAGTCGGCCATATCGCGACATCGTTTCCGCAACATCCACTAGTAAGGCATGTGGGACTGCGAACCTTGAGTACTTGAGCAAAATATCTACAACTTGCTCAGCATCATGTCCGGCGGCACGGGCATTCCATAAACCAAGTGGTGTTAAACGATATGTATGAATATGTTCGGGAGATTTTTCGAGTTCCGCAAAAGAAGCAATAGCTCTGCGACATTCATCGCTTAGCGGGTGGTCGATATCTAATAGAAGAGTCTTATCGCTTTGAACAATTAGCGGGCCATCAGTCACGGATGAGTTCCTTAATAAAAGCAGTTAGTAGATTCACTCGCGCCGGGATTGATGAGAGTAATACTTGTTCGTGTGGTGCATGCGCGCCATCTCCTACAGCGCCAAGGCCATCTAGAACTCTGGCTCCCGCAGCAGCAGCAAAATTTCCATCACTTGCGCCGCCAACTGAGGCATGACCAATCGGGGATTGGCCAATATCTTTAGCCACTTTCTCTAAAATTTCGTAGAGTTCTATTGTCGAACTTGTTTCAAGTGGAGGTCTATTAATTCCACCTGTTACTTCTAGCCTTGCTTGCGGATCTGATGTCTTTAAATTCTTTACTGCAGAATCGATTCGAATTAATTCAGCGGCCGAGAAAGATCTAATATCAATATCGAGAGTTGCAAGGGCTGGAACGGTATTTGTTGTTGTTCCAGAGTGCATAACAGTTGGAACTACTGTTGTTCCAAACTCTGGGTTGGCAAGTTTTGCAACTTCTAGAACTACTTCCGAAATTAAAGTTGTTGCATTAATGCCCTTTTCAGGTTCCAAGCCAGCATGAGATGCGCGACCATGAAGTGTAATTTGATACATCGCAGTGCCTTTACGACCTGTCTTAACTTTTCCATTTAGTGAAGCTTCCAAAACTAAAACTGCCTTTGAAGTTTTAGCTAAACGTTCAATAAGTGCACGTGAGCTCTGACTTCCAACTTCTTCATCCGTTGTTGCAACAATTGCGACCTTTGCTGCTGCATCTGGAATTTCGGCAACAGCATAAATTGCCTGAAGGAATCCAGCTTTCATATCAAATACGCCAGGACCTTTTGCAACATCGCCATCAATACGCCAGGTTGGAGTAAAAGAGCCTTTTGGCCAAACTGTATCTAGGTGTGCAAGAAGCAATACTTCTGGATTATTGCTGCCCCACCAGAAGACTGGGCGAGCATTTTCTTCAACAGCTTTAGCTTGTGGAGTTAATTTGGTGTTTGCAATTGAAACAGCAAGATCAACAACTCCTCGGCAGGCCGCGAGATCTTCACTTGGTGATTCAAATTCAACAAGTTTTGCTAGATCTTCGATAAGTCCCATGGTCTAAGTCTGCCTTACTTTGCCGGACTGACGCCGGTGATTCTTGGAATCCTAAAGCTTGCCATCTCACCAGTCGCGTGATCTCTAGCGATTAAGGTGCCAAGTGAAATCGAAATTGGGTCGATCAGACGATTTGAAACCCCACCATTCGTATCGGCGTATCCGATTGTGAGACTTGCTTGCTCTTCAATGTATTGATGTAACAAATCCAGAGTTTCATTTGCGCTCGTTCTTGGCACTTCTCTTGGCTTATGTGAACTTGCTTTTTCTCCAGTTCGCAAAGTTCTTACTGCCGCCTTAATTACAATTTCATTTGGAGCTTGGATTTCGCTAATAATTCTTGGTGGTCTTGGTCTTGATTTCGCTCTACGAATTGCTGGCGCCGAAACCAATATTCCATTTGCATTTTCGCCTGCTGGCAAATAGCTAGCTTCTCGAAGTGTTGCTATTACATCGGCCGCTTCAAAATCACAGACTAAAACTTGTGGCGCAAGTTTGCGAAACAGTAGCGATTCCAATTTCTTGTCATGAAGAATTTGAGTTACCAATCCTTCATCCTCGCAGCGAATATAAGAAGTAGCTGCTCCGACTCTTAATCTTCCATGACGCTTTGCGACATCATTAATTAAATACTCAAGTGGTTGAGGTACCGGAGTCTTAGAAGTTTTCTTTAAGAAATCCTTTATCTGTTCGCCCGTTTGCCCATGATCTAAACCTCGTCGAATTGAACTTTCGCTAAAGCGGTAAACCGAAGCGCCCCCGCGACTTTCAATATCAGCAATAGTTCCAATCATGTTTGAAAGTTCTACAGTTAATGGGCCAGGAGCAATCGCGCTGTTATCGGCTTGAATCAAGATGTGATCTACTGGCTTTGGAAGTGCGTTTTCGACGCCCAGGTTTTCATCACCACTTAGAAGTGCGCTTCCAAATGCAGATAAAGCACCTTGTCCAGTTAACCCAAGCCATTCCGCTTCTCTAAGCGTCCACTCAATGTATTCGGCATTAAATCTCTGTGGCATCTGCCAAGCAATTATTTCTTGAAGATTAGAAATATCTGGGTCGAGCTCTAAGTTTTGCGCCAAAATATTCAAAGTTACTTTACGCATTGAAGCAATCCCAGCACGATCTAATTCAGGGCCAAGTGCCGCAACGTTTTTCTCGCCAGCCTTTCCGACTAAGCCACTTACTCTTGAAGTTTCAAACCAGAGCGAAACTAGTGAACTCCAGCGTTCTTCAAATGACTTCGACATCCAGATATCAAATGAATTTGTTGGAAGAATTTGATCATCAGAGTCAACAACAATTAGGCCACCGAGATAGAGAATTTCTGCAACGAAGGCAAGTGTGTTTTCATCGATGCCAAGGTGATAAGCACTTCGTTTTAAATCTCGAATTCCAACTCCACCAGAACGAAGAGCTACCGGTGGCTCATCCGACCAGTTATGGGCAAGTTCTTCGCACCATCGGAGAAAGTTTGAAATGTTTGCAATCGCAGCACGATCGACATCGCTTTGCTTGCGCCGAGCTCCAACAAATTTATTTGCAAATGGCGTAAATTCTTTGAGTACTTTTCCACTACGAAGATGCATTCCAACTTCTCGTGGAAGTACTACGGTTCTAGAGTCCATAACCATTAAAAAGTTATTTTCAAGAAGCCAACCAATTGCTTTTCCGGGTGACTTAATATTTGCAACTTGGCCCCGTGGCGGTCCCCAAGCAAGACGATCTAAGACTGCCGCACTATCTGCAGGTAAATCTTTAAGTAATTTGAAATCTATTTTCTTCTGTGACTGTGGCCCAAGGCCTGCAGGTTCATCGCCAATTAAATGCCTTAGATTTCCAGGCAATCTAAATTTGCTGCCATCTTTATAGACAAGGGCAGCTGCCCAAAGACGCAAAAGTTCATCGCCGGCTTCTGGCGTAGTTATCGAAAGCAATTCTGCCTTAGAAAATGGCTCATTCAATATGCAGGCAGCAGTTAAAACTTCTAACTGAAATTTATTAAGTGACTCAAGTGCGCGCATCAAACTGGGCGTTGAGTTTGCTCTAGCAGATAGCGCAGATAAATCTGTTGGCACCGGTGAGAGTAAGTCTGGGCGCACTTCAAAGAGCGCCGCGATCGCTTCATCGCTGCGGGCACGCAATTCGTCAGCAAAAGAATTAACAGACATAACTGGCCTACTTTACCGAGTTTTAGAAGTTACTTCGACCGCAATCTTCTAGGCGATAAATAAGTAAGTAGCGCTGCGAATCTAGCAAGCAGCGGACCGAATGCAGCTTTTAGCGCACGACCTCTTCGAAAGTCATGAATTGGCCAGTTCTCACGAATTGCACGAATTTGAAGCAAGGTATCTGGATTTATTGCAGCTGGATTCCCAACGGCAGTTAAGAGCGGAAAATCATTATGACTATCTGAGTATGCAAAAGAATTTTTTAAATCAATTCCTTGATTATTTGCGAGTTCTTTGACTGCTACCGCTTTCTGATTTCCGTGCAATAAAAGCCCATTCATCTTGCCGGTATAAATCCCATCCTTAATTTCAGCTTTAGTTCCAAGTGCGCCAGTAAAACCTAAGCGATTTGCAATTAAAACTGCCATATCTTGAGGTGCGGCAGTAACTAACCAGACTTCAACGCCATTTTTCAAATGTTCATTTGCGATATCAATTGTTCCCTGCCAGAGCGATGGCGAGACAAATTCATCGTAAATTTCAGATCCAATAGCCTCGATCTCTTTTACATTATGACCACCTATAAAATCGGTGGCTGCATTTTGAAATTTCGCAATCTCTTCAGGTTTTTCAGTCCCAGTTAGTCGATACCTTAAATTTGCTAGAACAAATGCTGAGATGTCTCGCTTACTAAAAAAACCTCTTTGATACATGCCTCGACCAAGAAAGAAGATAGTAGAACCACGAATAATTGTGTTATCTACATCGAAGAAGGCAACGCGCTTGCCACCATTTGCCATGGCTCAACCATAGCGTTCCAACTAATGCGAAGACTTATCTTCAAGTTATGCTTGCCCCATGACTCGAGCAGTTCACGTGCTACGCCATGGCGAAGTAGAGAATCCAGAAAAAATTCTCTACGGCCGCCAACCCGGATGGCGCTTGTCATCTCGAGGTCAAGAAATGGCGAAGTCAGTTGCCGAATGGTCAAAGTCTTTAAATCTAGGTGCCATTCATGCCTCGCCTCTACAACGTGCACAAGAAACAGCTGCGCCAATTGCTGCAGTTCATAATCTGGCAATTACAACTGATGAAAAATTAATCGAAGCCGCAAATATTTTTGAAGGAAAAAAGTTCGAGTTAGGTAGTGGCGTTCTGCGCCATCCCGCTTCTTGGTGGCATCTTCGCAACCCTGCTAAACCATCTTGGGGCGAGCCATACACAGAACAAATTGAAAGAATGTTAGCTGCAGTATTTCAAGCGCGTGATGCCGCCAATGGTAAAGATGCACTTGTTGTGTCGCACCAACTTCCAATTTGGATACTTCGTTCCGCCGTTGAAGGGCGACGATTACTTCACGATCCAAGAAAACGAATCTGCACTCTAGCCTCTGTAACAACGCTTCATCTAGATGATGCGGGAATGATTGAAAGCGTTTCATATACCGAGCCAGCAAGACATTTGCTTGACAAATAAATGAAGCGCATAATTTTATTAACCTCAATTTTATTATTGACTTCATGTTCAACTGGCGGACTTTCGAGTAATAATGAAAAGGCATATGTTTCAGGAAATGGTTCTGCGCTACTAATAAAAGAGAGTATGCGCAAGCAGGCACCTGATTTATCCGGAGCCAAACTTGGTGGCGGAAAGTTCAAATATGAAGTTGGAAAAGTAACGGTAGTAAATGTTTGGGCTTCTTGGTGCTCGCCATGTCGAGCAGAAGCACCAACACTTCAAGAATTTGCTTCCAAGAATCCAGAGATGCAATTTATAGGGATTTTGACGCGAGACAATTTGAGCTCCGCAATAAGTTTCGTAAACCGTTTCAAACTGACATATCCAACCCTCATAGATGACGCTGTTATCGCTAGCTTCAGGGGTTCACTTCCAGCAAATGCAATTCCAACAACTTTAATTATTGATAGTAATGGCAGAGTTGCAGCTCGAATAAGTGGTCAAGTGACAGTCTCGGTAATGCGAGATTTACTTGAAAAGGTTTCAGGAAGTGCCGTAAATGTTTGATTTCTTTGTTGATGTTGTATTCGACGGAAACCTTATTGCGGCATCAGGTGTTGCGCTTATTGCTGGACTTATCTCTTTCGCATCCCCATGTGTTCTCCCATTAGTTCCAGGTTATCTTTCATATGCAGCAGGGATGGTTGAAGTTAGAAGTAGAGGTAGAGCAGCCTTAGGTTCTGCGCTATTTGTAATGGGATTTTCACTTCTCTTCATTTCATATGGCGCACTCTTTGGATCACTTGGCGCAAAGATTTCAACTAACTCCCGTGCAGTAACTGTATTACTTGGATTATTGACAATCGCGATGGGAATAATTTTTCTCTTCAATCAGAAGTTTTATCGCTCCTTCAAGCCTGTCTGGAAGGTTCGTGCTGGTCTTGCAGGTGCACCAATTCTTGGATTCTTATTTGGGATCGGATGGACTCCCTGCATCGGGCCCACCCTTGGTGCAGTTCAAACACTTTCCTTTCAAGAATCAAGTGCACTCCGCGGTGCTATTTTAAGTTTTGCATATTGTTTAGGACTAGGAATTCCATTCATTTTAGTTGGAATCTTTTTCGATAGATCAACAGGATTACGCAAGTTCATTTCACGCCGTGGAAACTACTTAACTCTTATCGGTGGAATCTTCCTTATTGTTATTGGAGTTTTACAAGTTACTGGCCTCTGGGCGGAATTAATGAATTCAATCAGATCGTTCATATCAGATTTTGCACCGGTGGCCTAAGTGACAACTACAACGGAATTAGGAGCAAAATCTTTAACAGCTTGGTTATGGCGCCAATTAACAAGTATGCGAACTGCACTAATTCTGCTCTTGCTACTTGGGTTTGCAGCCATTCCAGGTTCGATATTTCCACAACGCTCACAAAACCCATTAAAAGTTAGTGACTATTTTAAGAGCAATCCCGGAACTGCAAAGTTTCTTGATCAGTTGCAGATGTTTGATGTTTATAGCTCGCCCTGGTTTAGCGCTATTTATATTCTGCTTTTCATCTCCTTGATTGGTTGTGTATTGCCGCGCACTCTCGAACACTTAAAGGGAGCAAGAGCTAAGCCAACGCTTACCCCGAAGAATTTGAGCCGCATGGAATTTCACTCCGAGAGCGAGCAAGGTTCTCTCGATCTTGCTGAAGCTTGGTTGAAAAAGCACCGCTTTCGAATCCGGCGAGATGCAAATTCAATTTCAGCTGAAAAGGGCTACCTACGAGAAACTGGAAACCTGGTTTTTCATCTCTCCCTAATTCTTATTTTGATTGGAATTGGCCTCGGCTCGCTTTATGGGATGAAAGGAGATGCCATCATAAATGTCGGTGATCGCTTCATAAATATACCGACCTCATACGATGTTATTTCTTTTGGAAAGTTGCAATCCGAGAAATCTCTCAGTCCATTTGCAATTACCGCAACAGATTTCAAAGCAACATATGAGTTAAAAACTGGATCACCAAGTGATTACAAGTTAACGGTAAATGTTGCAGATCCTGTGGGCAGCAGAGAGATTTCAAGGATTATCAGAGTTAATTCACCGCTAACTTTTGGTAGCACTAAAGTTTATTTGCAAGCTAATGGTTACTCACCTCTTGTGACAATTCGAGATAAGACGGGAGTGATTAAATATCAAGGTGCAGTTATTTTCTTGCCACAGGATGGAAACCTAACTTCAACAGGCGCAATCAAAGTTCCTGATATGAACCCTCAGGTAGGTTTCATTGGTTCATTTGTTCCAACTTTTGCCAGAAATTCTCAACGCGGAGCCTTCTCAACTTATCCAGAAGTTTTAGATCCAAGGTTGCTGGTTTCAATTTGGACGGGTGATTTGGGATTGGATTCGGGAAACCCACAATCGATATATCGTCTTGATACAACTGCGATGAAACGCATTGGATTAAAGACATTAAAACTTCATGAAACCCATAACTTTGGTGAGGGCTCAATCACATTCGAAGGTTGGACCCCTTGGGTCAATCTGCAAATAGTTAAAGACCCAGGCAAGATATACGCATTGCTTGGCTCAATCTTTGCGATTCTTGGCCTCTTGCTCTCACTCTTTACAAGATCCCGACGTATCTGGATTAAAGAAAGAATTAGTGGTTCTGGCCTTGAGATAGCAGGATTGGCCAAGAATTCTGCTCCAGGATTAGAGAATGAAATTGTTGCACTTGTTAATGAGATGAGGAAATAAGTTAGATGACTTCAACTAATTACGCGTATCTCTCAAACTATGCGATTTATTCGGCAATGGTGCTATTTACAATTGCGTTTTTCGCTCATGCAGTAGAGGTTGCATTCTCAGTTCGGAATCTAGAAGAGAAAACTCATTTTGATTTCTCAAGAACTAAAAGAAGCGGAAATCTTGGGACCGTAATGATGGTTCTAGCATTTATTTTCTTATTCTCTGGTGTAATCCTTCGTGGAATTTCGGCTCACCGTGTGCCATGGGGGAATATGTATGAATTCTCAATTACTGGCGCCTTAGCATTTACTGGTGCATATATTTTTGCACTTTGGAAATATAAAATTCGATGGCTTGGCCT
>CAEZXV010000041.1_pt1 | contig 8424 bp, 7 predicted proteins | sample 7265341 | NCBI WGS metagenome assembly CAEZXV01 (sample SAMEA6813918, study PRJEB35770) | freshwater metagenome | biome: Freshwater; feature: Freshwater reservoir; material: water | place: Czech Republic | collected 2017-04-14 | depth 30m m | reverse complement strand
CTTCCAGTCATACGCGTTGTATCCACATATGTCAGTTGCTGAAAATATGGGATTCGCACTAAAGATTGCTGGCGTAGATAAGGCAGAACGTGATCGTCGCGTTAAAGAAGCTGCAAAACTTCTTGACCTTGAAGATTATTTAGATCGTAAGCCAAAAGCACTTTCTGGTGGACAACGTCAACGTGTAGCAATGGGCCGCGCGATTGTTCGTGAACCACAAGTGTTCTTGATGGACGAACCACTTTCAAACTTGGATGCAAAGCTTCGTGTTGCAACTCGTACTCAGATCGCAGCTCTACAACGTCGTCTAGGAATTACAACTGTTTATGTAACTCACGATCAGGTTGAAGCTATGACAATGGGTGATCGTGTTGCAGTTCTAAAAGATGGCTTGCTACAACAAGTAGATACGCCTCGTAACCTTTACGAACGCCCAGCAAATGCTTTCGTTGCTGGATTTATTGGTTCACCAGCGATGAACTTGCTGACTGTTTCAGTATCTGGCGGCAAGGCTCAGCTTGGTGGATTTAGCGTTGATGTCCCAGGAAACCCTGGTTCAGTCGTAACAATTGGTATTCGCCCAGAGGGATTCGTCCCTGCGACATCAGGTGGATTTGATGTTCTAGTTGAGGTTGTTGAAGAACTTGGTTCTGATGCATTCATCTACGGCAAGCCAGTTGATAAGAGCGTTAAGTTTGCGCAAGAAACAGATGAAGGCGCACAAGTAATTGTTCGTTGGGATCCAAAGAATCCACCTAAGCCAGGTGCAACAATTAGTGTTAACGCAATTCCAACTGCGATTCACCTATTTGATGCAACTACAGGTGCTCGTCTGAATTAATAAGTAATAAAAAAGCCCCGCTACCAATTAAGGTGCGGGGCTTTTTTAATGTGGTTACTTAAGTTTTGCCTTTAGATTCTCATCGATTGCAGCAAGGAAGTCTTGAGTATTTAACCAAGGGCTATCTTTAGAAATTAGAAGCGCTAGATCTTTAGTCATCTTTCCTGATTCAACTGTCTCAATGCATACCTTTTCAAGAGTAGAAGCAAACTCTGCAAGCTTTGGATTGTTATCCAACTTTGCGCGGTGTGTTAATCCTTGAGTCCAAGCGAAGATAGAAGCAATTGGATTCGTTGAAGTTTGTTTTCCTGCTTGGTGATCGCGATAGTGGCGAGTAACAGTTCCGTGTGCAGCTTCAGATTCAACTGTCTTTCCATCTGGAGTCATTAAAACTGATGTCATCAAACCAAGTGAGCCATAACCTTGAGCAACAGTGTCAGATTGAACGTCACCGTCATAGTTCTTACATGCCCAGACATATCCACCTTCCCAGCGAAGTGAAGTTGCGACCATGTCATCGATCAAGCGGTGCTCATAAGTAATTCCAGCAGCATCAAACTTTGCTTTGAATTCACTATCGAAGATTTCAGCAAAGATATCTTTAAAGCGACCGTCATATGCTTTCAAGATTGTGTTCTTTGTTGAGAGGAATACTGGGTAGTTGCGGATCAAACCGTAATTCATTGATGCCCGAGCAAAGTCGCGAATCGAATCATCAAGGTTGTACATACCCATTGCTACACCTGAAGATGGGAAATCAAAGACATTAAATTCCATTGGCTTTGAACCATCTTTTGGCGTGAATGTCATAGTAAGTGTTCCTGGACCTGGAACTTTGAAATCAGTTGCCTTGTATTGATCACCGAATGCGTGACGGCCGATAACAATTGGCTTAGTCCAGTTTGGAACTAAACGTGGAACGTTCTTCATAATGATTGGCTCACGGAAAATTACGCCGCCCAAGATGTTGCGGATAGTTCCGTTTGGCGACTTCCACATCTGCTTTAGACCAAACTCTTCAACACGAGCTTCATCAGGTGTAATAGTCGCGCACTTGATTCCAACGCCATGCTTCTTGATTGCATTTGCTGAATCAATTGTTACTTGGTCATTTGTCGCATCACGGTGCTCGATACCAAGGTCGTAATACTCAAGATTTACATCTAGATAAGGCAAGATCAACTTGTCCTTAATGAATGACCAGATAATTCGAGTCATTTCATCGCCATCTAGTTCAACAACTGTTCCCTCTACTTTGATCTTCGACATTTTCTTCGCCCTTTTCTAGATTCTTTTTGAGTTCTATTTAATTTATCTTTTAGAGATCTTTAACGTCAGCTTGCTTTGCACGAACTGCTTCTGCTGCCGCTTTAAGGGCTTCAACTTCTGATGGAGTCAATGCACTTTCAACAACTTTGCGAACACCGCTCTTGCCAATCTCGGCTTCTACTCCAAGATAGACGCCACTAATTCCGTATTCACCATCAACCCATGCGCAGACTGGCATTACTTCACCGGAATCTTCTTTAACGGCTTTTGCCATTCTGGCCGCAGCTGCAGATGGTGCGTAATAAGCAGATCCTGTCTTTAGTAGTGCAACAACTTCAGCGCCACCATTTCTAGTGCGATCAACAAGTGATTCGATTTTTTCTGCATCAAGAAGTTCAGTAAGTGCTTTGCCATTAACCGTGCAACGACTTGGAACTGGAACCATTGTGTCACCGTGGGAACCAAGAGTCAGAGTCTTCACAGCTGAAACAGGGACTTTAAGTTCTTCCGCTACAAAGTTAGTAAAACGTGCAGTATCTAACATTCCAGCTTGTCCCATAACGCGATTCTTTGGGAAAGATGTTGCAAGTTGGGTAAGAGCTGTCATTTCATCTAGTGGATTTGAAACTACGATGATTACAGCATTTGGTGAATGCTTAGCAATATTTTCAGCAACGCCGCGAACAATTCCAGCATTTACTCCGATTAGATCCATGCGACTCATACCTGGTTTGCGTGGAAGTCCTGCAGTAATTACAACTACCTCTGAATTTGCAGTCGCTTCATATCCAGCGCCTTCTGAAGTTGTTGTTGCTCCAACAATTTTTGTTTCAAAGCCTTCAATCGATCTAGATTGATTCATATCGAGTGCCAAGCCTTCTGGCTTACCTTCTAAAATATCTGTTAGAACTACTGTTTCAAAGATGTCGTATTCCGCTAATCGAAGTGCAGTGGTAGAACCATAAAATCCGGCACCTACAACAGTTACTTTTCCTGATCTACTCATGTTCTCGTATCTCCTCTTAACTTAATCGGGTCTTAATTACTTTTTACAAAATTCAATGGCTAAATATTACTTGGCGTGAGGCAGTGTGAGCGCCACCACAAAAAGCAGAATGGCCATCCCAATCGGAAGGATTAATTCGATTTTACGATGGCGATTTGAGCGTAAATACTTGGTGATAACGATAATTCCAGTTCCGGCCGCGATTGCAAGAGCGCCACTTCTGACAACGTTAAAGATTCCGAGCAAAATTCCAATTGCAATTAAAGCAAAGGCCGCAATTCTCAAACGATCGATTGCTATTTTCATTAATGCCCTTGTGCCATTTCAACAACATTAGATAACAACATTGCGCGAGTCATTGGTCCAACTCCACCTGGCATAGGTGCAATTGCTGAAGCAATATTTGCGACATCTGGATGAACATCTCCAAGTAGACCGGCATCAGTTCTCGTAATTCCTACATCTAGAACTATTGCACCCGGCTTAATCATCTCTGCACGTAAGAAGTGGGCGCTGCCAATTGCCGCAATAATTATGTCGGCACGTTTGGTGTGTGAAATTACATCAACAGTTTTAGTATGAGTAATTGTCACTGTTGCATCACTACCCTTTTGTGAAAGTAAGAGACCAAGAGGTCGACCAACTGTTAAACCACGTCCCATTACAACCACTTCTTTACCTGAGGTACTTAAGTTGTAACGAGTTAAAAGTTCAAGTATTCCCCTAGGTGTGCAAGGTAATGGCGCTTTCTCTCCTAGCACTAACTTTCCTAAATTAAGGGGATGCAAGCCATCTGCATCTTTTGCAGGATCGATGCTCTCTAGAAGTAAATTTGGATTGATACCTTTTGGAACTGGTAGTTGAACAATATAACCAGTGCACTCTTTACTATTATTCAAATCATTAATTGCGGCCAAGACATCTTTCTCAGATGCGGTTGATGGCAAATCGATCCGGATTGAATTAATTCCTACTTCGGCACAATCTTTATGTTTTCCGCCAACATAAGAGTGCGATCCAGGATCATCCCCAACTAGCAAAGTTCCAAGTCCTGGTTTTATTGACTTAGAAGACATACTTGCAACAATTTGGCGAAGCTCTTCTTTAATTAGCGCCGCAGTGGCTCTGCCATCAAGAATAGTTGCGCTCATATTGGAATCCTATCTAGAAGAGCTAAGCATGTGAAAAATGGCGGACGCCCGTGAAGAACATCGCCACATTTGCCTTGGCAGCGGCTTCGATTACTTCGGCATCGCGCACACTCCCGCCAGGTGCAACAACAGCAATAACGCCGGCATCAATCAATATCTGTAAGCCATCTGCGAAAGGGAAGAATGCATCACTTGCTGCAACCGAATTTGCACTTCGCTCTCCGGCTCTAGAAACTGCAAGCTTTGCGCTATCAACTCGATTAACTTGGCCCATTCCAACTCCAACAGAAGCGCCAGATTTTGCCAATAAAATTGCATTGCTCTTTACGGAGCGCACACTTCGCCAGGCAAATTGCAGATCACGTAGCACTTCGTTGCTAACTTTTTCACCAGAAACTTGTTGCCAATTAGCAGTTTCGTCTCCTGCTGCATCAATTAAATCTGTATCTTGAATTAATAAGCCGCCAGATATAGGTCTCAGTTCCTCAGTGGCAATTTTGTAATCTGATATTTCTAGAATTCGAATCGATGGTTTCTTTGCCAAAATTTCAATTGCACCTTTTTCATATCCTGGAGCGATAACTACTTCAGTAAAGATTTCGCTTAAAGCGGTAGCCATTGCAAGAGATACGTTGCGGTTAGCGGCTACTACGCCGCCGAATGCTGAAACTGGATCACATTCATGTGCCGCTTTGTGTGCCGAAGCAATATCTTCGGCGATAGCGATGCCACAAGGATTGGCATGTTTAATTATTGCTACGCAAGGTTCGCTGTGATCATAAGCAGCTCGTAGCGCCGCATCAGCATCTGTGTAATTATTAAACGACATCTCTTTGCCATGATGTTGCTTCGCGCTGCTGATACCTGAGGGCTGCGAACTATCGACATAAACACTTGCACTTTGATGTGGATTCTCGCCATAACGAAGGTCGGAAATTTTCTTCCAAACTTTTGCACGCCAATCGCTCTGATCCAATTCCGCTGCCAACCATTCTGATATAGCAATGTCGTATTCCGCAGTCTTGCGATAAGTCTTCATTGCCAGTTCACGGCGTTGGTTAAGAGTAAAACCGCCTTGAGCTATCGCATCGCCAAGTTGCGGATATTGCGAAGGATCGCAAATTACTGCGACGCTATTGTGATTCTTTGCCGCACCTCTCAACATGCTTGGGCCGCCAATATCAATCTGTTCAATGCATTCTTCAAACTTTGCGCCGCTAGCAATCGTTTCCGTGAAGGGATAAAGATTTATAACGATCAAATCAAAGGGTGCAATATCTTGTGCTTTAAGTTGCGCAATATGGTCGGCATCGTTCTGGTCTGCCAAAATTCCACCATGAATTCTTGGGTGAAGAGTTTTAACACGACCACCGAGCATCTCAGGAAATCCTGTGTACTCCTCAACAGCAATAACTTTAACGCCAGCTTCCCTTAAAGTTTTCGCAGTTGAACCGGTGGAGAGAATTTCAATTCCAGATTTCTCAAGGGATTTTCCAAGCTCTACTAATCCAGTCTTGTCATAAACACTTACGAGTGCGCGCGCTATAGCTTTACGTTCCATTAGTTCCGTCCTGGAATTCCATTAATAACTAAGCTTTGAATAGTCTCAACGATGAGCTCTCGTTCCACAATCTTAATGCGTTCATGGAGCGTGGTTTCATTATCGCCTTGCAGAATGGCAACCTCTTTCTGCGCGATGACATCGCCAGTATCCACCCCTGCATCAACCCAATGAACGGTCGAGCCGGTCTTAGTAGCCCCAGCCGCTAACGCATCTCGAACTCCATGGGCACCGGGAAAATTAGGAAGGAGCGCTGGATGAGTATTTATGGTTGCGAACTTGGTTACAAACTCCGGCGACAAGATACGCATAAAACCAACGCTTACAACTAGATCCGGGTTAAGGCTTTTGACAAGGTCAAATAGCTCGCGATCCCAAGCGCTGCGATCTGCTTTCATTGGTAAATATTTGGCGCTAATCCCAGAAGCTTTTGCAAGATCTAAAGCACCGCTCTGCTTGTCAGAAATTAGTGAAACTATTTCAATCTTTAACTTTCCATTTATGCTTGCATCAATAATCGATTGCGCAAGCGAGCCAGTGCCAGAAGCAAGTAAGACTATTCGCATCTAAATTTCACTTTTATGGGCTCGGATTATCTTGGCAAGCTTCGGAAGATAAAGTCCAACAGTCAATAGCGCAATTGAAATTGCGACAAAAAGCGCTGGTAGTTTCCACCAAACCAGCCCTACGGGATCCATATCTTGCGTAAGTAAGGTTCCGCCTGCGAAGAATGAAAAAATAGTTAAAAAAAGTAGTGAAGGGGTGAGAACTTTTATTACTTCGCTTTGGCGGATTTTGAAATCGCTAAAATTCTTGAAAATTGCAATTTGATTAAGCAGCAAAATTAGTATTGGAAGCAAGATAAAAATACGCAAAATTGGATGCTGTGAAGTTGGTAGTGCGCCCAGAACCGGAATTGCTGGGAGCGAATTCAAATCAAAGACTGTTGGTGAAATGTGAGTTCCGAGTCCAATTGAAAAACCAGTTCCAAATAGATATGACAAAGTTGCAAGAGCCAAGTTTGGAAGATAAAGAATTTGGATAAATGTAAGAAGAATCCCACCAACGATGCCGGGTTGGATTACTACTGCAAGAGATTTAACGATACTAAAGTGCAGGGCTAGAGAAGCGCCAAAAATTATTAGCGCGAACCCCAAAAGTGAAATCGCACAGTTTCCCAAGAATCTTGCTCTGGAAAAGAGTGAGGTGCTGTAATCAAAGGTCGCACTTAATGAGATGAATAAAACAAAGAGTGGAGTCAGCAATAAATTCGCTTTTATATTTTCACTCTGTGAGAAATATGCAGCTAAGGTTGCTATTAGGACATACCAAATCACTAAGAAAGATCTAGCCCCGCGCGGATTAGCTAAGAATTCACTTGCACGGCGAAAGCCATTTCGAATGGCAAGCCATGGAAAAATAACTGCACCTAATGGGAGATAGGAAAGTGCCCCGCTAGAGAAACCAGAGGCAAGCGCCAATTTAAATGGAATCAAATGGCTAGATAGCCAGATCCAAATTGCTGCTCTAATTGGATCAGAAGTATTTCCGGTAGCGCTGCCTGCAGTTGACCAAGCAAATAGTGCGATGAAACTTAGTGGCAAAAGAGTTAGGGCCACACTGCGCAGTGCCTGTTGAAAAGTAACCAGCAGGATGCGGCCCACGAAAATTAACCCTTTTTGTTATTTAAAATATCGCGCATTAACTGCGCTGTTTCACTTGGAGTCTTTCCAACCTTTACTCCAACTGCCTCAAGTGCAGCTTGCTTTGCAGCAGCTGTACCAGATGAACCAGAAACAATTGCACCAGCATGTCCCATGGTTTTTCCTTCGGGTGCAGTGAACCCTGCAACATAACCAACAACTGGCTTTGTTACGTATTCACCAATAAATGCCGCAGCGCGTTCTTCAGCATCGCCACCGATTTCACCAATCATTACGATGGCGTCGGTATCAGGATCATCTTGGAAAGCTCTTAGGCAATCGATGTGTGTTGTTCCAATAATTGGATCGCCACCGATTCCAACTGCTGTGCTAAATCCAAAGTCGCGAAGTTCATACATCATTTGATAAGTAAGAGTTCCAGATTTTGAAACCAAACCAATTCGTCCTGGACCAGTGATATCCGCAGGAATAATTCCGATATTCGATTTTCCAGGGCTAATTAAACCTGGGCAGTTTGGACCAACAAGGCGCGTTGTTCCTTTCTCTACTGCGTATGCGTAGAACGCTGCAGAGTCGTGAACCGGAATTCCTTCGGTGATAACAACGACAAGTGGAAGCTTGGCATCGATTGCATCAATGACTGCAGCTTTTGCAAATTTAGGTGGAACGAAAACAACTGATGCGTTGGCACCTGTCGCAGCCACAGCTTCTGAAACGCTATTGAAAACTGGAAGAGTTACGCCTTCAATTTCAACGCTCTGGCCACCTTTGCCTGGTGTAACTCCACCGACAATCTTGGTTCCAGATTTAATCATTCGAGCGGTGTGCTTGGTTCCTTCAGATCCAGTCATACCTTGAACTAGAACTTTGGTATTTTCGTTAATAAAGATAGCCATTACTTCGCCGCCAATTCTGCAGCGCGTGCTGCTGCG
>CAEZXV010000040.1_pt1 | contig 8678 bp, 9 predicted proteins | sample 7265341 | NCBI WGS metagenome assembly CAEZXV01 (sample SAMEA6813918, study PRJEB35770) | freshwater metagenome | biome: Freshwater; feature: Freshwater reservoir; material: water | place: Czech Republic | collected 2017-04-14 | depth 30m m | reverse complement strand
TACTAGATTGCCACTTGTCGATGCCACCGCTGCGCAAATAGCGCAACTGCGGGAGGACCTACGACAAGGTGGAGTAACACTTAACTAATGAATCATCCGCATCCAGATTTACCCTATCCATCGAAACTTGCACCTAAAACTCTACGCATAGTTGCGCTAGGTGGGCTAGGAGAAATCGGTCGTAACATGACCGTATTCGAATATGAAGGAAAATTATTAGTAGTCGACTGTGGCGTGCTATTCCCAGAAGAGAGCCAGCCAGGAATTGATTTAATTTTGCCGGACTTTGAATATATCCGCGAGCGCTTAGATGATGTTGTGGCTGTGGCGCTTACTCATGGCCATGAAGATCACATCGGCGCAGTCCCTTACTTACTTCGTGAACGAAGTGATATTCCAATTGTTGGCTCTAAATTGACTCTTGCATTTACCGAAGCCAAATTGAAAGAGCGCAGAATTACCGCTCCGATGGTTGAAGTTAAAGCGGGTATGAAAGAAAAGTTTGGTCCATTCGAATTAGAGTTTGTTGCAGTAAATCACTCGATTCCAGATGCACTAGCTATTGCAATCCGTACTCCTGCAGGACTTGTTCTTGCAACTGGAGATTTTAAAATGGATCAGCTTCCATTAGATGGTCGAGTAACCGACCTTGTTACCTTTGCGCGTCTAGGCGAAGAAGGCGTTGACCTATTTATGGTCGACTCTACAAATGCTGATGTTCCAGGCTTTACAACAGCAGAGCGAGACATCAGTCCGGTTTTAGATCGGGTAATTCGAGCTACCGAGCGCCGAGTAATTGTTGCCTCATTTGCATCTCACGTGCACCGCATTCAACAAATTATCGATGTAGCAGAAAGCCATGGTCGCAAGGTTGCATATGTTGGTCGCAGCATGGTTCGAAATATGAAACTTGCTGAAGACTTGGGATATTTACAAATCCCACCAAATTTAATTGTTGATTCTAAGAATCTAAAAGATTATGGCGACAAGGTAGTTCTAATTTGCACTGGCTCACAGGGTGAACCGTTAGCTGCACTTTCTAGAATGGCCAATGGCGATCATGAAATTCAAGTCGGTAAGGGTGACACCGTTATTTTGGCATCATCGCTAATTCCCGGAAATGAAAATCCGGTTTACCGAGTAATCAACGAACTAACAAGATTTGGTGCCAACGTGGTTCACAAAGGAAATGCAATGGTGCACGTATCTGGCCACGCATCTGCTGGTGAACTTCTTTATTGCTACAACATAGTTAAGCCAAAGAACGTTATGCCAATTCATGGTGAGTGGCGCCATCTTCGCGCTAATGCTGAATTAGCAATTAAGACTGGTGTGGCACGAACAAATACTCTGGTTGTTGAAAATGGCATCGTTGTTGATATGGCCGATGGATACGCAGATGTTGCTGGCGCAATTCCAGTCGGCTTTGTCTATGTTGACGGCCAGAGCATTGGTGAAATTACTGAAAGCTCGCTAAAGGATCGCAGAATTCTTGGTGAGGAAGGATTTATCTCTGTAGTAGTAGTCATTGAATCCCAAACTGGAAAAATTGTTGCTGGTCCTGATATTCATGCACGTGGCTTTACCGAAGATAACGATCTATTTAATGAAGTTAAGGGCATGATTGAAAAAGCACTTGCAACCGCGGTAGGTAATGGAATTAACGGAACACATCAACTGCAACAAGTAGTTAGAAAAACAGTTGGAAGTTGGGTGGGAGATAAGCATCGTCGCAAGCCGATGATTGTTCCTGTAGTAATCGAGGTATAACGGCGCGCCTTAGATATCGGATATATCTAACGCTTTAAGGTTAGCCATTATGGCCGCGAGAAAAAAAGCATCAAATAAGAAATCTGCGGCAGCCAATAGAGCTGCTCGTGGAATCGGTGCAATCTGGCGATTTATTGCAAAGACTCTTGGTTCATCAATTCGCTTTATCTTCCGGGGAGCTCAAGATTTAGATCCGGCACATCAGAGAGATGGAATTGCTTTTCTTGTCTTTATTCTCGGACTTATATCTGCCGCTGGTGTCTGGTTTAGCTTAGATAACATAGTTGGTCGCGGCATCTATGCTGCAATATTTGGGCTAGTAGGGCGCTTAGGAATTATTGCTCCGCTTATATTTATCTATTTCGCCTTTAGATTATTTAGAGCTCCTGATGATTCAAAAGCGACTGGGCGAATAATTATTGGAACCACCGTTTTATTATTAACAATCACAGGGTTGCTGCACATTATTAATGGCTCAACTGGAACTGGCCAGACTGCAATTCGCCACGGTGGTGGCTGGATAGGTTATGGCGTATCTACACCGCTGGTTGCACTTGTAACGATTATTCTTGCAATTCCAATTCTCTTAATACTTCTCTTCTTCGGAGTATTAGTAATTACTGCAACTCCTGTTTCAAAAGTCATGGAACGTCTGCGCACACTCTTTCATTGGGGTAGTGGCAAGGTATCTGATGCAAGAGCGGCTCGCGCCGAAGAAACTTTTGAGATATCAGATACGCCACCTTTTGAAACGCCACTTGTTCAAGGTTTTCTTCACGATGATGAGGAAGAAGAGCTTGATGAAGAGAGCTTTGACGAAGAGTTCACAGTTGAGATTCCTCGCGATCCGACACCTGTAAGCGCGCCTGTTGCAAGTGTGCCAAAACATGCAAAGCAAATGTTATTAACTGGCGACACTAAGTACGAACTACCTTCAATGGATCTCTTGAAACTGGGTCCAACTTCGAAAGCTAAGTCCAAAGCAAACGATGTTGTTGTAGCGGCGCTGACGCAAGTTTTTGAACAGTTCGGTGTTGAGTGCCGAGTTACTGGATTTATGCGCGGACCAACTGTTACAAGATATGAGGTTGAACTTGGTAATGGCGTAAAGGTTGAAGCGATTACTGCGCTTTCAAAGAATATTTCTTATGCAGTTGCCAGCGGAGATGTGCGCATTCTTTCGCCTATCCCGGGTAAATCTGCAGTTGGTATCGAAATTCCAAACACTGATCGTGAAATCGTAGCTTTAGGCGATGTGCTTCGCTCTTCGGTTGCTGGAAACGATACGCATCCAATGGTTATCGCACTTGGTAAAGATGTCGAGGGAAATTTCATCTGTGCAAACTTGGCAAAGATGCCGCACTTATTAGTGGCCGGAGCCACTGGCGCTGGTAAATCTTCAATGATTAATTCTCTTGTAGTTTCAATTCTTATGCGCTCAACACCAGATGATGTGCGACTTGTAATGATTGATCCAAAGCGAGTTGAACTTACAAGCTATGAAGGCATTCCACATTTAATTGCGCCAATCATCACAAACCCTAAGAAAGCCGCTGATGTTTTAGCATGGGTAGTGCGCGAAATGGATATGCGCTACGACGATCTATCAGCATTTGGATTTAGACATATTGATGATTTCAATAAGGCTGTTCGTTCGGGCAAGTTAACGGTGCCGGAAGGTAGCGAGCGAGTTCTTGAACCATATCCGTATCTATTAGTAATCATCGACGAGCTTGCCGACCTGATGATGGTTGCTGCGCGCGAAGTTGAAGAATCAATTGTTCGAATCACGCAATTAGCGAGAGCGGCAGGAATTCACTTAGTAATTGCTACTCAACGTCCCAGTGTTGACATCGTTACTGGTTTAATCAAAGCCAACGTGCCATCAAGGCTTTCGTTTGCAACTTCTAGTTTGGCCGACTCAAGAGTTATTTTGGATACACCCGGAGCCGAGAAATTAGTAGGCCAAGGTGATGGACTCTTCTTGCCAATGGGCGCAAGCAAGGCGATGCGAATCCAAGGTGCATATGTTTCCGAGCGTGAGACAGAAGCAATTGTTAACCATGTGAAATCACAGTTGCAACCGGTCTATCGACTCGATCTAACAGCGCCAGTAAAAGCACATGTAATTGAGGATGACATCGGCGATGATATGGATCTTCTGTTGCAAGCTGTTCAATTAGTTGTTTCAACGCAATTTGGTTCAACATCAATGTTGCAACGTAAATTAAGAATTGGTTTTGCTAAAGCTGGTCGCTTAATGGATTTGATGGAAAGTCGTGGAATTGTTGGTCCAACTGAAGGATCTAAGGCCCGCACCGTTCTGATAAGTGCGGAACAGATGCCTGATGTTCTAGAACAGCTACAAGGAAACCTCTAGAAAAGTTGTAATTCAGCGTGAGCCTTTGCGTATGGGTCAGGGCAGGGGTGAATTCATCCGCTAGTCCTTCTCCCAACTTGTGGCAAAGGGGATAGTGGTTTTACCCTTAGGGCCTTGGAAATCCCCTTCCATGTTTCAGTCTTGAGGAATTCAAATGAGTTTAGATAATTTAACTCTCGGCACCGAGATTCGCGATGCACGCGAACGTGCTGGTTATACACTAAATAAAATTGCTGAGATTACTCGCATTCGTGAAGCTGTTATTGCTGACATTGAATCAGATAATTTTTCTAGCTGTGGTGGAAATGCTTACGCTCGTGGCCACATCCGTACAATTGCAAAAGTTTTAAAGTTGAACGCTGATTCGCTAATTGAAAAGTTTGCAAAAGCAACCGGTGATTTTGATCGCCCAATGATTGATCTTCTTGAAGAGAGCAGCGTTGTTAAGCCTCGCCCAGTAAGACCTCAAGTTTCTTACAAAGCTTTAGCTTCAGTAGCAGCCGGAGTAGTTGCACTTCTGATTGCAGTTCCTGCAGTTATCTCACTCTTCCCAAGTAACGAAACCTCACCTAATCCGTCAAGTCAAGGTGCGGTCCCTTCAACAACTGATAAAAACTCAACCGTTGTCGCTACAAAGACGAGCGGTGTTTCACTAGTTGTTACAGGTATTTCAGGAAAATCTTGGATGGGAATCCAAGATGCAAGCGGGGCCCAAGTATTTAGTGGCTCTATTTCAAATGGCGAAACTAAGTCATTTACCGATGACCAGCTATTACAGGTAACAATTGGAAATGCTGCGGCAGTTTCCTTGAATGTAAATGGCCGGGAAATTGGGACACCTGGTGGGACTGGGGAAGTAGTTCACCTCTCCTTCGAACCAGGCAATTCAAATAACGGTTAAGCACAACTTAAAACTTAACCCAATGTAAGATGGCGTAGATGAGCGCCGAGGATCTGATTCTAAAGAAGCCTCGAACTGTCGCGCTAGTAACACTTGGATGCGCTAGAAATGAAGTTGATTCAGAAGAACTCGCAGGACGGCTTTCTGCAGATGGCTGGACTCTCGTTGATGATCCAGCGCAAGCCGAAGTTGCACTCGTAAATACCTGCGGATTTATTGAAAGTGCAAAAAAAGATTCAGTCGATGCTCTTCTTGAAGCGCACTCGCTAAAGGGCAATGGAACAACTAAAGCGGTGGTCGCGGTTGGTTGTATGGCAGAGCGTTACGGCAATGAATTATCAGAAGCGCTTCCCGAAGCAGATGCAATTCTAGGATTCGATGATTATCAAGATATTTCACTTCGTTTGCAGACAATTATTAACGGTGGTTCTATCGCGGCTCATTCTCCAAAAGATCGCAGAGCATTGCTTCCTATAGCTCCGGCCGAACGTCAAAAATTAATCGCACCACCAGAAAAACTTCAGCGCAAACGTTTGGAGAGCGCTCCAATTGCACCGCTAAAGATTGCTTCCGGTTGTGACAGACGCTGTTCATTCTGTGCGATTCCGATGTTCCGTGGCTCATTTGTTTCGAGGCGACCAGTAGAAATTATTGAAGAGGCAAAGTGGTTGGCAGATCAAGGAGTAAGTGAACTCTTTCTTGTCAGCGAAAACACAACCTCTTACGGCAAAGATTTTAGAGATATGCAGGTTCTTGAAAATATGTTGCCAGAAATTTCAAGTATTCCTGGTGTCGAGCGAATCAGACTTTCATATCTTCAACCTGCTGAAATGCGTCCATCTTTGATTCAAGCAATGATTTCAGTTCCAAAAGTTGTGCCCTACTTTGATCTTTCTTTCCAGCATGCCAGCCCTACTGTCCTTCGCAGAATGCGCCGCTTCGGTGACACCGATTCTTTCTTGCATTTGATATCTCAGATTCGCGCACTTTCACCACAAGCCGGAATCCGCTCAAATGTAATTGTGGGGTTCCCCGGTGAAACCGATGCCGAATTTGAAGAGCTAATTAATTTCTTATCCCAAGCAAGGTTGGATGCAATTGGCGTCTTTGGCTATTCAGATGAAGATAAGACTGAAGCCCTAACGCTTAGCGACAAAGTTGATCAGGATGTAATCAATTCTCGCGTAGAACTTCTCTCAAAGTTGGTCGATGAATTCTTAATGCAAAGAGCCGAAGAGCGAATCGGCGAACACGTTCGAGTCTTGATTGAAGATGAAGAGAGCCAAGAAGGCCGTGCTGAACACCAAGGTCCCGAGGTTGATGGATCAACATTTATAAAGGGTCGCGCGAAATATAAAGTCGGGGAGTATGTCGATGCGATTATCACTGAAGTTTCTGGCGTAGATTTAATTGCGGTGCCACTATGAAACATCCAAACCTTCCAAACTCATTAACCATTGCTAGGTTAGTTGCAGTTCCATTCTGCTGCTATGCGCTTTTCAAAAATGGTGGCGATGATTCACTCTGGCGAATAATTGCTTGGATTGGATTCTTTCTTACTGGATTAACGGATTTTTTTGATGGAAGATTGGCACGATCTCGCAAGCAAATTACGAGCTTTGGAACTTTCTTGGATCCGGTTGCAGATAAAATCGCAATCGGAGCAGCAATGGTTGGCCTCTCGATGCAGGGCAAACTATGGTGGTGGGTAACAATTCTTATTTTGGCCCGTGAAATATCAGTAACTATCCTGCGCTTAACAGTTATTCGGGGCGGCGTAATTCCAGCAAGCAAGGGTGGAAAATTAAAGGCAGCCTTCCAAGGATTCGGCGTGGGTTTCTATATTTTGCCGCTACCAACCTGGCTCTCGATTCCAAGAGATGCATTTATGGCAGTCGCAATAATTCTTACAATTAGCACCGGCTATGACTATTTCAAAAAGGTTCTAAGTAAGTGAAGAGCAATTTGGATTTAGCTACGACAGTAGTAAAGCAATTAATAAAATCCGGCAAGACAGTTTGCGTTGCCGAATCACTAACTGGCGGCGGATTGGGCGCAGCATTAACCGAAGTCGCTGGATCTTCAGAAGTATTTCTTGGTGGCATCACAACATATAGCGACACCAGTAAGAATAAATTATTGGAAGTTCCAAAACGGATCATTACAAAATACAGCGCAGTATCTGAAGAAGTTGCAAAAGCAATGGCAGAGAACGTTCGCCAACTTTTTAAATCTGACTATGCAATTTCGACAACCGGTGTAGCTGGACCTGGAAAGGCATATGGCAAAAGCGCCGGGACGGTGTGGCTTGCGATCGCCTCCAAGAGAGAGTGCGTCGCCATTGAACTTTCGATTTCAGGGGACCGCGCCACGGTAAGAAATGCCACAATTGAGAGCGCGTTAGCGACTTTTTCGCGTATTCTTCTCCTGTGAGCGCCGTAAATGAAGTAACCCTTCTTAGAACCCATATTGGGAGCACCCTGCGCCAAGCTCGCATTTCACAAGGTCGCACCCTTCGTGATGTTGCTAAAAGTGCACGCGTCTCCTTGGGTTATCTTTCAGAGGTAGAGCGTGGACAGAAAGAAGCATCTTCAGAACTTCTAAATTCAATCTGCCAAGCATTGGATCTAACACTTCTAAGCGTTATCTCTGATGTATCAATTGCGCTACTTGCAACCAATGCTCCATCACTAACTGTTGTAGAAGCCGCCGCTTAGCCTTTTGCTAGCGAGGCAAATTTAGGAAAATTTGGAAAACTGGAAAATTCAATGACCGTAGCACCAGCCCAACGTTCCCGCAGCGCAATTCTTTCGGGCGCCAAAACAGTTATTGCAGAAGTTGGATCCTACGAATCAAATATGGTTGATATCGCTGCGCGGGCCCAAGTTTCTAGAGCAACTGTTTATAACCACTTTGCAGATAAAGAAGAGATGATGCTTAGCCTTCTTGAATCTGAAATTCTTAGACTTGCAGCTCTTGCTAAAGCATCAGCATCACCGAAGGATGCTCTTCAAATTCTCTCTCGTGAGATTTCGAGCGACCCGGCGCTTCGCAAAATGACCGAAACTGATCATGATGATATTGCCGCCTTCGTTACCATCAGCGCTCATCCACTTTGGACTCTGGTCCAAGAGAGCTTGGCGAAGGTTTTCGGCGCTGCTAATTCAAGCTTGGTTCTACATTGGTTAATTGGTCAGATTGCCTCACCTTTGACTGCCGGAGAATCTGCAAAGCAAGCAGAACAGATTGCTAGATCACTTTCGTAATGAGCTCTGAAGAATGCGAATAACAGAGCTACGCGCTCGCATTGCCGATTATTTTCCAGATCCAAATACTTATAGCCGAGATATCGTCCATGCTGAATTAGGTGGCATAACGGTTGAACAAGCACTTGTAATGGGCCAGGAGCCAGGGGATATCTGGAAGGGCATCATCGCCCATAACCCCGAGATGCCTGCAAAATTTAGATAGCCCCACGAATTTCAGATTAAGCCGCGCTATTTCGGCGTGTTGTTTCCATTCGAACAGATGTTCGGCTACCCTTTAGCCATTCAGGCACCTGCCTGGATATGCCCAACCTGAGCGGTTCCACACTTCCGCAGAAGCACAGCCTCTGCCGTCGGTGGC
>CAEZXV010000039.1_pt1 | contig 8832 bp, 8 predicted proteins | sample 7265341 | NCBI WGS metagenome assembly CAEZXV01 (sample SAMEA6813918, study PRJEB35770) | freshwater metagenome | biome: Freshwater; feature: Freshwater reservoir; material: water | place: Czech Republic | collected 2017-04-14 | depth 30m m | reverse complement strand
TTCATTGAGCATTTCTACGCAGTCTGCAGTGTTCCAGCCATGTAGACCACCTGAAGAACAGTCATATGCAGCTAGGCCGTAACCAAGTCCAAGCATTGACTTTGTTGTGTCAATTTTGTGGTTAACACTTGTAGGAGCCATCTGTTCAACACCCTTAGGCACTGTGTAACCAGGGTATGGATATGAAGGGCGAATACCGTGTTGCCAGAAATAGAAAGTGCCATCGTAGTTAGATGGAACCATTGTCTTGTATGCAGCGCCGTTGCTTAACTTGCCGTTACATGTGATGACATCTGTTTTAGCATCAGTCACACATACTGGATCAGCAGCTTGGGCAGGAGTTGCAACAGCAACTACCAAGCCTGTTGATATTAGTGCGCTTGCACCGAGTGTTGCGATTAGTTTCTTGAAGTTAACGTTTTTCATTTTTATCCTCACGCAACCTTTGGTAGCGCGTCATCAGCAATTGCTGGACGCTTGTAGTTGGAAACTGTTACTGCGCCAGATCCGGAATCGGTTGTGTAAACAACGCGCTTTCCATCTATTGGTGCAAGCAATGTTGTGGCGTCATATTGGCCAATCCAGAAACCAGTGAAGGCTTCGTGTGTTGACTTTGAATAACCAAGTGGGGCAAGCGCCGCACTGCTCAACTTTGAACCATTGTTCTCAAGGTAAGAGATCAACTTTGCGCGTGTTAGATCTTTTCCAACACCCATAAGCGCTTCGGTTGCTAGGTAAGCGATATTCATACCTTGCAGAATGTTGTTATCCCAACGCTTATCTGGACCCTTGTTAAAGTCATCGTTGATTTTCTTGAATGCTTTGACGTATACGTCATCAGCTTCGCCCGCTGCTGGCGCATGAGAAGCTGAAATAGTTCCAGCTAACATCGCTGCGCTTGTTGCTGCAGGTACACCCTTAGATCCAAGAATTGTTTGGAATGTTGTTGCATCTGCACCAACGCTAATTACAGCCCACTTTGAAGGCTTGTAACCAAGTTGAGCAGCTGTTGCGTAAGCGACTGCTGTAGCAGAAGAAACAGCGGCGATAATTACAATATCAACGCCATTCGCTTTCAATTGTGAGATTTGACTGGCAAGTCCAATTGAACCTTGAGTACCAGCAATAAATGAAGCAGAGGTCTTCTTGGCCTCAAACTTAAGTCCTGCTGTAGCAAATCCTGCTAGCGCATTGCGACCAAAGTCATCTGACTGATAAAGAACACCAATCTTCTTATCTGAATACTTATCCTTTAGATACTTTCCAAGAATCTTGGCTTCGACTGTGTAAGTTCCAAGTCCACCAAATGTTGTTGGGTATTTCTTTGGATCGGTATAGAAACCGCTGAATCCACTGTTCACAAAGATATCCGGAATCTTGCGTCGGTTAATATCTTTAATAACAGATACGTGAGTTTGAGTTCCAACAGATCCGAAGAATGCAAAAATCTTATCTTCGTTGATCAACTTAGAAGCTGAAGTAATAGTTAGACCCGCCTTGTAAGTATCGTCCTTAACTACAAGCTTTATATTGCGGCCATTTACGCCACCCTTTGAATTTACATAATCAAAGTATGCGCGTGCGGCATCATCAACTTTGTTGTAACCAGGGCTTGCTGCTCCGGTTTGTGGCAATTGCATTCCTAGAACGATTTCAGAGTCGGAAACTCCTTGATCGCCAGCGGCAGATGCCGAAACACTACTTATTGCTAGAGACCCCACCAGCGCTGATGCGACTACGGTGAGAATCAGAGGTTTGCGAAGATTCACTGCATTCACTCTTTCTACTGCTCTCTTACCAAGAGGCGGAAATCCACCTTTGGGAATCGGACGGGTGCGTCCGAATCTGCCAGAAGATTAACGCGCGGCGAACTCATAGTGAAGAGCCATGCGGGTGGAAATCGGTAACAATCGAGCAACTTTTACGCTCAATTTGGCCGCCTGCTGACTATCTAGTGCTTTCTGCGGTGGCGGATATGTTCAAGGGCTCCGGCTGCTCCCCGCGGGTTCAAAATTACTGTTAGAAGTAACAAAATTCCGATAGTTAGCGATGGCAAATAATTTCCAATTGTTTCTGGAACGTTAAAGTTTTTAGTTATTTTCTCAATTAAATCTGGCAAGAAAACTATTGCAAAAGTTCCAAATATTGCGCCACCTACAGAACGCAACCCACCTATTACCGCGGCCGTCAAAAGCGTTAACGAAAGATCGGTTGGATACACGCTTGGTGCTACCAAACCGCGAAATCCATAGAGCGCACCTGAAAGACCGGCTAGAGCCGATGCGCAGACAAAGACGACTACCTTTGTTCTCCCGATATTAATTCCAGCCAGTGCTGCCGAAACTTCATTATCTCGAACAGCGCGCCAAGTTCTACCTGCGCGGGTATTTGAAAGATTTAATACTGCAAATAGTGCTATCGCGGTAAACGGTAGAACTACATAAAGCGACCACTGTTCAATACTTATCTCGCCTAGCAAATTACTTAACCAGGTCGGTGGGGTTCCATAGTCAACACTTAATCCAACATCACCACTAAAGAATGATTCAAAACGAACTGCAATTGATGGAATCGCAAGTGCCATCACAAGTGTTGTTCCTGCTAGATAAGGCCCGCTTAGCCTTGCAGCGGCTAAACCTAAAAAAAGTCCAAAGAGAGCAGAAATAAAAATTGCTAATACAAATGCGAGCCACATTGAAAGCCCTAGCCGTGTTACTAATAACGCAGACCCATATCCCCCAACAGCCATGATCGCGCCTTGGCCAAGTGAGATCTGACCTGATGCTCCAGTCAGAAGAGTTATAGAAAATACTGCAATTAATAGCGTTGCAATGTTTGTTAGCTGTGATTGGTTATAGGCATCAAATTGCTTACTTAAAAGGATGAAAAATAAAAATAAAGCTACTGATAGCAAAGTGCTTCGGCCGCCAATAACTTTATATTTCAAGCGAACTGGCTTAATTCCTTTAGACACGACGCACCTCTTTACTACCCAAAATTCCTTGCGGGCGAATGAAGAGGGCCAAAAGTAGGAAAATTAAGATCGCTATGAAGACATTTTCTGGAGCGCTATAGACATTCACAAAGGAAATTACATATCCCAAAATAAATCCGCCCAGAACACAACCCATCAAACTTGAGAGTCCGCCGACAACAGCAGCGGTGAAACCAACAATTAGTAATAAGTCCAAGGTGTTAGGTGAAAGATTTGTTCTTGGAGTTACAAGCAAACCTGCCAGTGAAGAAGCAGTTCCAGAAATAGCCCATCCAAGAGTTCGAACTGATCCGACTTTAATTCCGCTAAGGCGAGTAACTTCAGGATTTAGCGCGCTTGCACGCATTGCAAGTCCCATGCCAGTTCTCGTAAAGAAGATTGTCGTAAGTACTAAAGTCAGAAATACGACGCCAATGACAAATAGATCAAAGCCAGTAATAGCAAGATTTGTCTGACCAATCTTTATTGCATTTGGTGCAACTGGTGATGGAAATCCTCGTTCTTCGCCAGCCCAAAAAATTCCAGCTAGCGCCTTTAACACACCAAGAATTCCAAGTGATGCAATCACCGGGATCGTGGTGCGCATAGATTGGCTATTTAATAACTTTGAATTCTTGCGAGATGTAAGTGGGCGCATCAAACCTAAATCAACTATCGCGCCAAGTGCGGCACCGCAGACAAGTGCAACAATAAATGCTGACCAATACGAATAGCCATGTTGAATTAATTGCGAAGCAATATAGGTAGTGAACATCGCTTGACCCATTTGAGCGAAGTTAACAACTCCGGCCCCGCGCCAAACTAAAACTAAACCCAGTGATACAAGTGCGTAGATTGCACCTTGCGCCGTTCCAGAGAAAAAAGCAGTTAGAAATGAGGTCATCTCAGTACCCCAAATATGCAGCGCGTAGTGATGAATCTGCGATTAATTCCTTGGCCGGTAAATCAGCAACCACTTTGCCAAGTGCTAACAAAATTCCATGATCTGCGACAGCAAGCGCGGTATTTGCATTCTGTTCAACAAGTAAAACAGTTAAACCAGTTGCCCGGCATAAATTATTAACGATGCTAATAATCTGAGCTGAAATCATCGGTGCCAATCCGAGTGATGGCTCATCTAGAAGTAAAAGTTTGGGGCGGGAAACTAAGGCGCGACTGATCGCAAGCATTTGACGCTCTCCACCCGAAAGTGAACCAGCAGCTTCATTTCTGCGCTCATAGAGAATTGGAAAGAGTTCGTAAACTTCTTTTGTTGCTACTGCTAGATCCCCGCGAAAGCTTCTTCTGCGAAATAATCCACCGAGTTCAATATTTTCCGCAACGCTTAGTTGGGAAATTACGGCATGACCTTCGGGAACCTGAGCAATGCCGCTGCGAACAATTGATTCAACGCTCTTAGTGGTTAGCTCTTGATCAAACCATTTAATTGAACCACTAGTTGGTTTTTCTAATCCGCTAATTGTTCGAAGTAGCGTGCTCTTACCTGCACCATTTGCACCAATCACCGTAGTAATTAGCCCCGGTTTTGCTTGAAAACTTATGCCATTCAAGGCTTTAACCGAATCGAATTCAGTAACTAAATTAGAGATTGCAAGCATTAGGCGCCCAGCTTTGAATTATCTTCTGGATTCTCAGTATGGCCGAGATAAGCCTCGATGACTGCTGGATTCTTCTTTACCTCGTCATAGTGGCCTGATGCTATTAATTTTCCAAAATTTAGAACACTTACGGAATCTGAAATCTCTCGGACGAAATCCACATGGTGTTCAACTATGAGAATTGAGCACCTTCTCTTAATCTGTTTTATAAGAGCGGCCAGGGCATCGATGTCATCTTGGCCAAGACCAGCTGCTGGCTCATCTAGTAATAAAAGTTTTGGATTTATAACAAGTGCTCGAGCAAGAGCAACACGTTTAGAATCCGGATAACTAAGTTGCGATGGTTTCTTATCTAATAAGGCGCTCCCACCAACCCAAGCAAGTGCTTCTTCAGCTCGCTCTTTTAAATTTGCTTCGACTTTCCCAGATAATCCAAAGAGTTCCTTGATGAAATTGGGTTTGTAATTCTTATCTGCGCCAACCATCACATTTTGTATTACTGAAAGTTCGTTAAAAAGTCCAACCCCTTGCAAAGTGCGAGTAATTCCGAGATCAACTAATTCATGTGGCTTTGGAAAATCACGTTGTATACCTTCGAATGTAAATGTTCCAGAATCACTTTTTACCAAACCTGAAATGCAGTTGAATACTGTTGTTTTACCTGCGCCGTTTGGGCCAATCAATCCAACGACGCTATTTTGTGGAACATCAATTGAAACGTCACTAAGTGCTTTGATTCCACCGAAGGAGACCGAAAGCTTGGAGATGGATAGAAGTGGTGAACTCACACGTAGATTCTAGGCACGCGAGAGGCAATTCGCGTAACAATTTCATAATTAATTGTTCCCGCTGCACTCGCCCAATCATCAACGCTGTAGCCAAGGCCACCAAACACTTCTGCGATATCCCCACTCTGCGCATTTGAATCTGGTCCCAAGTCCACAACAAATTGGTCCATAGAAACTCGACCAATAATTGGTGCTTTTGCACCACCAACAAATACTCCAGTGCTATTACTTGTACATCGTGGAATTCCATCGGAATATCCCATTGAAACTATCGCAAGCTTGGTATCGCGCGCAGTGGATTCGGTCGCGCCATATCCAATTGGAGAGCCTGCGGGAACACGTTTTACCAAATGCAATTCTGCTTTTAACGTCATGGCTGTCTCAAGATCTAGTTGAGTAGATGTTCCCAAAGAATTTACATCTGGGCTCAAACCATACATTGCAATTCCAAGTCGAATGATGTCTTTATGTGACTTTGAATTTGTAAGCGTTGCCGCAGAATTTGCAAAGTGAATATATTTTGGATTAATTCCAATTCCAATTAACTCGGCTAATTTGCTTTCAAATTCCGCCAATTGATTTGAATTAGCAATTTCATCTGGTTCATCAGCGCGAGCAAAGTGAGACCAGAAACCAACCACATCTACTTCGGCGCCTGAAATCGCAATTAGAAACTCGGCCCATTCGCCTAGTAATCCACCTCGACCCATTCCAGTATCAATTTCAATATGAACTCTTGGGCGCTTACCAATTGCTTTTCCGGCAGCAACAATAAGTTCAAGATGTTTCAATGATGGAATAGATAGGTCAATATCTAACTCGATGGCTTTTTTGAAATCAGAACTTGGCGGCGTTAGCCAAGAAATAATTGGTGTTGAAATGCCACTCTCGCGAAGAGTTATGGCTTCTTCAAGAAGTGCTACGCCAAGCCAGCTTGCTCCAGATTCAATTGCACATTTAGCTACAGGTACCAAACCATGACCATATGCGTCAGCTTTAACAACAGCAAGAATTTGGGCCGAGGTTTTGCCACGAACTAGCGCAATATTATTTTTGATTGCTTTTAAATTAACTTCGACATATGCCCGCATTAGTTAGCCTCAACAATCACCATTGCTGATGCGATTCCCGCGTCATGCGAGAGCGTTAGATGAACGTTGTGATTAGCCAATCGAAGCGCCATTTCGCCTGTAAATTTAAAACTTGGTTTTCCGCTCTCCTCGCTAACAACTTCGGCCTCTTGCCAATTAAAAGCAGCTTTTGCATTTAGCGCCTTAGCTAACGCCTCTTTTGCTGCAAATCGGGCGGCAAGACTTGAGAGTTTTAACTGCGCTTCTTGCGGTGTGAAAACTCGCAACAATAAACCTGGGGTGCGATCTAGTGATTCCTGAAAGCGATCTATCGCAACAACATCTATTCCGATACCGATTATTGATGACATTATGATGGCTGCTTTTCTGATGGGATAAAGCGATCAATCGCAATAATCGCAATTAGAAGTGCGCCGCCGATGAAGACTCCACCGAGTAAGTCCGAGAACCAGTGAGTGTTTCTAATTAAAGAAACTACAACCACAGTTGTAGTTATCAGACCAACCAATGGATAGAGCTTGATACCTTCAAAAGGCGCACGGTTTGTGTAACGGTAGATTAAATAAGCAAGCAAACCCCAAGAAATCAGAGCGTTCGATGCGTGCCCACTTGGATATGAAAGACCATTTGCATGTAGAACATCTATGTAAAGTCTTGGCTTTGTTCTACCAATTACTAATTTGGATATACCCACAACAAGATTAAGTGAAATTAACGCAAGAAAAGATAAATTCAATGGTCGGAAAGATTTGAAACGCCAACTGATAATTGCGGCACAAATTAGAAGTACGGTAGCTGTAAACCAACGAAGACCTAGATCATCCAAACCAATCAAAATATGGCCGGCTAAACCTTTAAAATGTGGATTCTTTAAATTGAGAATGTAATGATCTAATTCGTATAACCAACCCCGAGTTAGAACTTGTTGTGTAATAAAAAGGAAACCTAAGAAGAGCAGGGCTGAGACTCGGAGGGCATGAAGCATCTCGAGGCGACGCTTATCTACAGTCTCAACTTCCATAAAAGAAACTCCTTCTAAAAGTTAAGCGAGTTCAGATCTTACTAGCGAGGCAAGTTTCTGTGCGATTTCCTCTGCCGCACTTTGAGTTTCTGCTTCAACCATAACTCTGACTAGAGGTTCAGTCCCTGAAGCGCGCAACAAAATACGTCCGGTTGCACCAAGTTTAGATTCATATTCATTTACTGCGATTGCAAGAGCTTTAGATGTTCCAAGTTTTGATTTATCTACATCATTTACATTGATTAATACTTGTGGGAAGCGTTTCATTACTTGAGCCAGTTCAGCAAGTGATTTCTTGCTTTTTGCCATTACTGACATCAATTGCAGCGCAGTTAATAGGCCATCTCCAGTATTTGCAAAATCTCGCATGATGATGTGACCTGATTGTTCGCCACCTAATTTGTGACCATTGGCCAACATATTCTCTAAAACATATCGATCGCCAACAGGCGTCTTTTCAAATGAAATACCGCTCTCAGACATTGCCTTTATAAAACCTAAATTGGTCATAACTGTTCCGACAACGGTAGGAACGCTCGACTCTTTAGCCAAGATGGCCAGAATGAAATCACCGTCAATTAGATTTCCATCCGCATCGATCGCAAGACATCGATCCGCATCGCCATCATGAGCAATACCTAAATCTGCTCCACTTGATTTAACTTGTGCAATTAAATTATCAAGATGGGTCGACCCACAATTATCATTAATGTTTAAGCCATTTGGCTGGTTAGAAATTGCTATTACTTGGGCGCCAGCACGTGCATAAACTTCAGGAGCAACTTCTGAAGCCGCGCCATTTGCGCAATCGACAACAACTTTTATTCCTGCAAGATTTACTGAAAGCGAAGAAAGTAAGTGATAGATATATCGCTCACTTGCAGATTCATCAACCATAACTCGACCAACATCTTTGCCAACTGGGCGATCCCAAGGTTCATTTAATCGGCCTTCAATTGCTGCTTCGAGTGAATCGTCTAACTTGCCACCGCCTTTAGCAAAGAATTTAATTCCATTATCTGGCATTGGATTATGCGAAGCGCTAATCATTACACCAAGATCTGCGCCAGTAGATGCGACTAAGTGTGCAATTGCCGGGGTAGGAAGAACTCCAACTTTATAAACATCAACGCCAGCACTTGATAAACCAGCAACAATTGCAGCTTCTAGAAATTCACCTGATGCGCGCGAATCTTGGCCAACAATTGCCTTTGGTCGATTCTTTGAAATTGCCCCAACTTCACCCAATACATGAGCAGCAGCAACAGCTAAATCGAGTGCAAGTTCTGCGGTGAGATCGCGATTAGCAACACCTCTGACACCATCGGTGCCAAAGAGA
>CAEZXV010000038.1_pt1 | contig 8877 bp, 9 predicted proteins | sample 7265341 | NCBI WGS metagenome assembly CAEZXV01 (sample SAMEA6813918, study PRJEB35770) | freshwater metagenome | biome: Freshwater; feature: Freshwater reservoir; material: water | place: Czech Republic | collected 2017-04-14 | depth 30m m | reverse complement strand
CGTCTGAAGTCTGCAGCAGAAGGTATGAAGGAAGATCACTAATCTGATCTAAAGCTTAAATAAGTTTGGGGGCGCCAGAGATGGGGCCCCCAAATTTTTGCCATTTAACTGTGATGAAGGGATATTCTTAACTATGACAAATTATCGCTGGGGCGGCTATTTATTAGTTGCGATGGGTTTATTGAATCTTAGATATCAGACTGGGCAACCAGGAGTCGTAACCCACAGCCTAATAATCCTTACACCAGGTGCAATAATTTTAATTATGAGTTTTATTCCAAAGACTGCTGCAATTTTGAATACTAAAACCGCAAAAAATATTTCACTAATTGTTGGTCTTGCAACAATTATTTATGCTGCAATTAATTAATCTTTAGCTCCGAAGCCTTTTCGTCCCCAATAAACCCAGAGACTCATTACTGCCAAGACAAGAGCGAATCCAAAAAGTAGATCTTCAACTGGTGCGCCACAAAGTCTGCGCCCAATAATTGCATCAGGGTTATACATAACAATATTTCGAGATGTCAGCCACCAGTTAGTTAATAGTTGGAATGGCAAAATAATTGCATATGAAGTCCAGAAGACAGATTTAGTTAGTAGCGCAGTTTTTACGGCATATAAATCAAAGAAAACTGCAGCGATTACGCCACCCAGCGCGATGTCGGTATAAATCATAATTTCTCATCACCAACTGGCCAGTGTTTCTTAACAGTTCGAACGCCTTCTATTGTCATTATTGCGGCCATAGGAACAATTAAGAAAAAGAGGAATTCTTCAAGTGGAATCCGAAATGGTCCATAAATTCCCAGAATCTGTTCTGGGTCAAACTTCCAATGCCCATTTTTTACCGCATATGCATCCCAGATAATGAAGGGGATGGCAACGGGAACAATACTTAAGAGCGCTCTTTTTATTCGACGCAGTACCCCAATTTTGAGAATTAGTTCAAGCCAGAAAGATCCAACAACCGTGAAGGCCAGCATCGCTAGATAACCAAATTTCAACAACGGCATTCTCCTGTAAGCGCTTAAGTTGGTTCATATACTAGACCCGTGAATGGAGCTAGAGCAGTTTTTACTTCAGTTCGAAATTTCTCGACCCTCGCTGCAGTATTCGGAATTCTTTTCTCCGGGGTTCTTTACATAACTATTGGAAGTGAAAATCTAGGTTGGCAGATTGGTCTAGCTATTGCTGCTCTCGCAATTGGAATTCCACATGGGGCAGTTGATCATTTAGTCGCACTTCCGCAGACTAGTCGGCCCAGGCTTGCGCTCTTAATAATCGGTTATGTTCTAGTAGCAGTCATTGCGGTTCTCGCAATCCTGCATTGGAATAAATTGGGTTTTCAGCTCGTGCTTGCAATGAGCGCCTTGCATTTTGGGTTTGGTGATGCAGCTTTCATCGCAGAAAAGGATCGACTTGAAAATCGGCAACGGATGCGGCAGAAGGTACAGAACATGTTTGCAATCTCTTCCGGAATTATTCCGGTCTTCATACCTCTGTTGAAAAGTTCCACGAAAAGTGCTCTTGCAGAAATTAATCCAGCGCTTATTAGTTGGGCATCGGATATCGAGCCACAAATTAAATTTTTAGTAGGTTTTTTTCTCGTATTAACTCTTATCCTTTTGGCAAAAGATAACCGACCCAGAGAATTTATAGATCTAATCTTCTTGACTGGTTTGGCGCTAATAGCCCCACCACTAGTTGCATTTGCGGTCTATTTTGGTTGTTGGCACGCAATGCGTCATACCGCAAGGTTAACTCTGCTACTTCCAAAATCTGTTAACGCAGCCAATGAAAATAACCCAAGAAAATCTTTTCTAAGTGCCGTAATTCCAGGGCTTCCGGCTCTTGTTGGAACAGTGGTAGTTGCCTTAGTTATCGCAGTAACAGATTCAAATATAGATGCGAGTTATTTGTGGTACTTACTAGTTGTTGTATGGGCGCTGACTGTTCCGCACATGATTGTGACTTCTAAAATAGATCAGAAAGCTTTAGCTTAAATTACTTACCAGCAGCGATTGTGGCTGGATGAATAACAAATAGCGGTAATTCACGCTTCTTCTGCTCTTTGCGTGCTGCGGCGATAGCTTCGATTCGGTTATCACAGTGAAGTTTAAGAACGTCATATGCAGGTTGCCCCATAAGTGCAATTAGTTCAATTCGATTTGAAAGATAAACCGGCTCGCGTCCAACGTGCGCTTCAGTATTGCTTGTGCAGTACCAATCAAAATCAGCTCCGCCATCGCCCCATGCAAGGCGTTCGTATTCACCAATTACATTTACTGTAACTTCTTGATCTCCAAATTCACGTTGCTCAAAGCTTCTGCGAATTGGAAGTTGCCAACAAACATCAGGCTTTGTCTCAACAAAATGAACGCCTTCTTTTTCCGCTAAATGGTGAAGCACGCAACCAAAACTGCCAGTAAAACCCGGAGCATCGTAATCTTTGCGATTTAGAAATATACAAGAGTCATCGATTTTTCTTGTCTTGCGATCCTTATCTAATCCCACTTCCGAAATCTGCATCTTGCCTTTAGCTTTCTTAGGCTGTGCTTCATCGAAATATTGCCACATATCTTTTGTTAATCGCTTTGCAACTTTTAAAGTTCGCTCTTCATCGGCGTCATCCGAGTAGTAAGCACCATCAGAGCAACAACCTGCATCTGGTTTATCTGCATCAACACCGCAACATCCAGCGCCATAAATACATGTCCAATATGAAGTCAGCCAAGTTAGGTCACATTTGTAAAGCTCTTCCGGCTTCGCGGGATCTATAAACTCGACCCAATCACGAGCGAAATTCGGTTTAACCTCAGGCATAGTTGCAGAGCCTAGGGCCTATTTGTTAAATAAGCACATCGGTGAAGAGCACTTTAGGTAGGCTTCTCTTATGTCGATTACATCAGCGTTTTCAACCAGCAAATATCAAGTTGGGTTAATTGGTGTTGGAGTAATGGGCGAAGCGTTAATTTCAGGACTTGTATCAGCGAGATTTCCAAAAGGACAGATAGTTTTTTCAGAGAAGCGCAGTGATCGAGCTCGAGAAATATCAGCAAAATATGGGGCCAGGGCAGTTGATTTAGGTGAACTTGTTGAAGAGAGCGATGTAATCCTTCTAGTTGTTAAACCACAGGATTTGGGTGAACTTATAACTTCGATCTCGCCGAACCTAAAAAAGGGAGCGCTCTTAGTTTCATTTGCGGCAGGGAAAACAATAAATTTCATAAGCGAAAAGGTTTCAGCAGATATCGCAGTAATTCGGGTGATGCCAAATACCGCAACGCTAATTGGACTTGGAATGGCCGCTATGTCAGTTGGTTCTAATGTGAGCGTGGAACAAAGTAAATTTGTGAGCGATTTTCTTGCTACTTGTGGAAAAGTTATTTCAATAGATGAATCCTTGCAAGATGCAGTTACAGCAGTAAGTGGTTCAGGGCCGGCATATTTCTTTGCATTTGTTGAGGAGATGATTAAATCTGGAATTTCACTTGGGCTTTCATCAGAAGAAGCAACCACGCTAGCTATTCAAACGATTATTGGATCTGCGGCGATGCTTGAGCAAAGTGGTAAATCCCCAACAATTCTCCGCGAAAATGTTACGAGTCCAAATGGAACAACTGCTGCTGCGCTTAAGGTTTTTAGCGATTCAAATCTTGGTGAAATTATTAATAAGGCCATGACTGCTGCACGGGATCGGTCCCAGGAATTAGCGTGAAACTTCGTTTTGCAGTTGCATTAATAGTTCTAACTTTAATTACACCAACAGCAAACGCCGCAACAAAGGTAATTGCTTCAAAGCCAGCTTTATCGGTGGATTTAACAACAGGATCTGGTGATCAAATATTTGATTTTTCGACTAATTCTGCTGGAGTTGCAGTCGTCGGAACAGTAGAAAATGGCTTAGCAAATTTACTTTCAACTCCAACAATTGGTGGCAGTGATGGCTTCATTTCACTTTTGGATCGCACAAAAATGCGAATCTGGGATCTACGTTTAGGTTCGGCCAACGATGACATCGCGACCGCAATTGTGCGGGACACATCTGGTAATTTTTGGGTTGCTGGTTCAAGCTCAAAACCAGAGGAGATTAACCCTTCTCCAACTACAGATCCTTTAGCGCTTAATTTAGATAATGTTTTGCTTGATCCTGTGACTGTTCCAACAAATACTTTGAACCGTCTCATGGTTTGGAAGATAAGTGCAACAGGAGAACTTGTCGGAACATATTTTTATGACACTGAAAGCTTGGTTGTTCCAAATCAAATATCTCTCCGCGCTTCAGGCTTTAGAGTTATTGGTGATTTAACAAAGGAATCCACAACCACTAGATTCCAAATTGATCTGGATGCAAATGGTATTTTTACAGGCCTTGCGGCGAATAAAGTAGTTGCCAAAAAAGCTCCAACAATTACCGTAATCAAAGCAGGATCAAATAATTTAAAAAGCTTCATCTCAAAAACAACAATTATTGATATCCCGAGTTGGCGTGCTAAAAAAGCAACGCCTGTAATTGTTAAATACACTAAGAGCGGTAAAGCGCTTGCAGCAAATTCTTTTACTGGAAAAGTAGTTAAGATCTTGTGGCAATCCGGAGTAGGAGCTGCAGTCCTTGTGGATGTTAAAGGTGAACTGGAACTACATATCCTGACAAATATGGCTTGAATTAGACCTTTTTAAATAGTGAAAGTTTTCCAGCGCTAGCAACTAAAGCATATTTAATTTTATTTAAAGTTATCCAAGTTGCAGATTTTGAATCCGAAATACTTGTGGCGGAAATTAAATGAATAGTCTGATCAGTCTTATTGAAATAGCAGAGGCGATCTTGGCAACCAAAGATTAAACCGGTGTCATCTACTCCTACCGGGGAACTTGGAGCTCCAAAGGGCTCACTCTTTGCAGTATTAGGAGTTGTATCTACTCCTACTTTGCTCCACTGAACTTGGTCAGGCTTTGGTAATGAGATTCCAGATGCACCAAGCCAAGATGCATATAGGTTCTTTGAAATTAAATTCAGGGCCACGTCATAGCCAGCAACGATGGTGCTGCCACCACTTGCCGCAATGGTTTGATACTTCCAGTCTTCCGGGAAAGCGCTCTCTCTAGTTGCAATTCTTACATCCCCGCGAAGCGCACTTTTGTCAGAGTTGCTGACTGATAGTACGGAGTCATACATTAAATTGATTTTGTTTCCGACAGTCTTGGCAGTGAGATGAAAAGCGACATCTCCCATTGATCTGCCATTTAACAAATTATCTCCATCAACTATTTCATAACGCCAATCTTTACCATCTCGCACTGCGCCAAGAAGAATTCCTTGGCTTTCATCTCGGTAGAAAACTTGCTCCCCAGCCGATGTAATAGCGCAAGCATTTGAGACACTTACATCACTTGCAGTTCTAACTCGTTCGACCTCTTTGTAATTCTGGATGGTTGGACCGTTTCCATCAATTACTTCATAGCTCCACTTTTTGCCGTTGAAAGAGGCGCGACGCAAATCTTTATTTGTTAGATCTGCGTAGTAAAGATTTAAGTAATTGGTTTTTCCTACCGAAGTTGTGCAGATTGAAACTGAACCAGCAACGCTATTCTTTGTTCGCCCACTTTTAGTTGAATCGCCATCTACAACTTCGATGCTCCACTTTTTGCCATTCCAAGTTGCAAGCTTCAAGAGGCCTCGTTCGGTATCTGTATAGGCAACAACTGTTTTCCCGCCATAGGAACTTGTTGCTAAATATTTACCATCCGCAGTTGAATCTATAATTGATTTCTTCCACGAAGCCTGAGGTATCACACCGTTCGTAGTAGCAACCGCTGAAACACCCACTGCGTTCTTTGCGGTGATCGTGAAGGAATAAGTAGTGCCATTAGTTAGGCCAGAAATTACAGCAGGGCTAGTAGTTACGGTCTTCTCAACGCCGCTTTGATTTGTTTTCACAACATATGAGGTGACTTGCGCAGTTCTTTGATTAATTGGTGGATCAAAAATAACTATCGCAGACTTATCTCCGACAAGTGCTCTAACATTCCTAGGAACTCCTGGAATTCCAAAAGGTAAGCCGGCTGGTGGTTTAGAGAGTAAATCCTCAAACATGGCAATTAGAAGTGGTCCTGGATTATGAAAAACCTCACCCATTTTTAAATTTGGAGTCATCACTGCATCTCGTTCACTGTTTGCAAATGTTGCCTCATCTAAGTGGCTTACTGAAGAACCGCCTTCATAGGTTTTCGGTGTATAAAGCGCAGGTTTAATTCCATTATTTGCACGAACACCATTGGCTCCAGACCAGACTAAAGGTTCCGTGAGTGCACTACCCAATACAAGGGATGGTGAATCCAAATCCATTAAACGCCGACCATCTCCAAGTTGGGCATATGCATCATAAGGAGTTGGTTGTTGAATAGAGCCATAGCCAAATAAATTGTCGTAATCAGCGTTAGAGAGAAAACCAAGCCCATGTGCCATCTCGTGCAAGATCATTGATTCTAAATCGTATTTTGAATTCGGACAGTTGCCATCTGTGCCTAAATACAACATCGGGCCATTTGTTGAATTGATGCGAATTGTTACTTCAGGAATTGTGGGTTCAATGTCTTCGCCTGCGATTGAATCTGCAAGAGCCGACGCATACCAAAGATCCTTATCTGGAATGTTCTTAAAGTTTGAATGAAACTTTCCAGGTGAGGCTGCGGCTAGAGTCGCACTCGAAGCTTGGCGTTCCCACAAGACTTGTACCTTAACTGGAACTTGTGAAGTGAAATTTTGAGCCCAAACATCAACTGCTGCGTTGATTGCAGGACGATAAATATCTGGCGTATTTGTGAAATCAACTTTGAATGAACTCTTTGTTAACGCTTTATCTACTGAAAAAGTTCTAGGAAAGGAGTTTTTGGTAACGGCGTCAGTACCAGTTTTATCTGCATAAAAGTAAACCCAAGGTGCATCAATGGATTTAACTTGAGAAGGTAGCGCGTGTGCTGGTGCGACAAATACGCTGCCAAAGAGCGCAGCTACGAGTAGTAAATATTTGGCACGCATAGGCAAAACGCTAGCATTCAGATTGGCGAGACACCACCCACTAACTCTTTGTGCGCTTAAAAAAGCCTGACAATATGCTTCGAGAAGATTTGAAAAGGTATGAAAACCTTTAAAAAGCTTTGAAATGTAGAATATATAAATGAATGAAGTCCAAATTTACTCTCGCAGCAATTGCCACCTGTGCGATGTTGCACTTGAAACCTTGATAACTTTGCAGCAAGAATTCGACTTCACAATAGATAAACAATTAATTGATGGCGATCCGCAACTTGAAGATAAGTATGGCGAGAGTGTTCCGGTAATTCTTATTAATGGCGCTCCTCATGATTTTTTCCGAGTAGATCCCGAAAGATTTAGAAACGCGATGGCTAAGCTTTAATCTGGATTTGCACTTAATATATCTTCAGCATCAATAATTCCGTAGGCATAACCTTGTTCAGCTAAGAAGCGCTGGCGATTTTGTGCGAAGTCTTGATCGACGGTATCTCTTGCAACGATTGAATAGAATCTCGCAGTTCGACCATCTGATTTTGGTCGCAGAATTCGACCAAGGCGCTGAGCTTCTTCTTGGCGAGAACCGAAAGTTCCGGAAACTTGAATTGCAATAGTCGCGTCAGGCAAGTCAATTGAGAAATTCGCAACCTTTGATACTACTAAACATTTGATTTCACCAGTTCGATACAAAGCGAATAGGCGCTCTCGTTCTTTAATTGGAGTATCACCTTTAATTAGGGGGACACCTAACTCTTCACTAAGAGCATCAAGTTGATCAATGTATTGTCCAATAATTAATACTTGCTCTTCGCTGTGTTGTTTAGCCAAGGCAATTGCGACCTTGCGTTTAGTGGCGGTAGTAGAACAGAAGCGATATCTCTCTTCAGGTTCAGCTGTTGCATAATTTAGACGCTCTGCTTCAGTAAGGTTTACTCGAACTTCGATGCAATCGGCAGGTGCGATATATCCCTGAGCTTCAATTTCGCGCCACGGCACATCAAATCGCTTCGGACCAATTAGTGAGAAAACTTCGCCTTCCATGCCATCTTCGCGAACAAGTGTGGCAGTTAGGCCAAGTCGTCTACGTGATTGGATATCTGCAGTAAATCTAAAGATTGGCGCTGGAAGTAAGTGCACTTCATCGTAAATTATTAAGCCCCAGTCAATCGCATCAAATAGATCAAGGTGGGCGTAAATACCTTGTTTGCGAGTAGTCATAACTTGATAGGTAGCAATTGTTACAGGGCGAATTTCTTTCTTGGATCCAGAATATTCACCAATTTCATCTTCATGAAGCGTAGTTCGTTTTAATAATTCGTCGCGCCACTGTCTTGCAGCAATTGTGTTTGTGACAAGAATTAAAGTTGTCGCTTTTGCATGTGCCATTGCGGCGGCTCCGACAATAGTTTTTCCAGCGCCACAAGGAAGAACTACTACTCCTGATCCACCATGCCAAAAACCTTCAGCAGCAAGTTCTTGATATTTTCTAATTTTCCAACCATCTTGCACTAAATCAATTTCGTGGTGCTCGCCATCTACATATCCTGCAAAATCTTCAGCAGGCCAACCAAGTTTTAATAAAGCCTGCTTTAAAAAGCCACGTTGTCCAGGATGAACAACAATAGTTTCATCATCTAATTGCAACCCCAACATTGGTGCAACTTTTTTTCCACGAGTAACTTCTTTCAATACTGCTGGGTCATGTGAGACTAATACGAGTCCGTGAACTGGGTGCGCTTCAAGTCTAAGTCGGCCATATCGCGACATCGTTTCCGCAACATCCACTAGTAAGGCATGTGGGACTGCGAACCTTGAGTACTTGAGCAAAATATCTACAACTTGCT
>CAEZXV010000037.1_pt1 | contig 8939 bp, 9 predicted proteins | sample 7265341 | NCBI WGS metagenome assembly CAEZXV01 (sample SAMEA6813918, study PRJEB35770) | freshwater metagenome | biome: Freshwater; feature: Freshwater reservoir; material: water | place: Czech Republic | collected 2017-04-14 | depth 30m m | reverse complement strand
TGCAGGGGATGATGGGCACCCGCCTCGTAGCGCACGAATCCTGCATTGGGTTCGGTGGGGCGTTCCGGTCGCGGGTGGAACAGCATCTTGCTGTGCTGGCCCGGAAAGCGCAGCGTTTCCCAGTCCATGTCGTCGATGTGGCGGAATTCTGCGGGGTGGTCCTTCGATTGAGCCATGGCGTTGCTCCTTTGCGTACGATCCAATCCCACTTTACCACCGCCGTTTCCGGTTCGGCCGTGCACATCGTCTATAATCTACGGCTTTTTTATTTCTCCATATTTTTTGCCGGACCACGCCACCATGCATGCACAGACCTACTTTCAGGAAGTCGTAAAAGTCGCGCAGGGGATCGACCTCGCGGCAGTCGAGAAACTCGCGACCGAACTCGCCGCGTTGCGCGAGCGGGGCGGGCGGCTGTTCTTCATCGGCGTGGGCGGCAGCGCGGGCAACTGCGGGCACGCGGTCAACGACTTCCGCAAGCTGTGCGGAATCGAGGCCTACGCGCCCACGGATAACGTATCCGAGCTCACCGCGCGCACCAACGATGAAGGCTGGGAGACCGTGTTCGCCGCTTGGCTAAAGGTGAGCAAAGGCGACAAGGACGACGCGGTGTTCGTGTTTTCGGTCGGCGGCGGCAACCTCGAAAAGAACGTCAGCGTCAACATCGTCGCCGGGCTGAAGGAAGCCAAGTCCCGGGGCATGAAGGTCTTCGGCGTGGTCGGCCGGGACGGCGGCTACACCAAGCAGGTTGGCGATTGTGTCGTGGTCGTTCCGACCGTTGATGCCGCGCGCATCACGCCGCACACGGAAGCTTTCCATGCGGTCGTCTGGCATTGCCTTGTTTCGCACCCGGTCCTGCAGCAGCTCGCTACCAAGTGGTAGCCGGGGGCGGCTTTCCCTTGCAAAAAGCTGTCTTCCTGGATCGCGACGGGGTAATCAACAGGTCTCTGGTACGCGGGGGTAAGCCTTTCGCCCCGGTGCGGCTTGAGGAATTCGAAATCCTCCCCGGAGTTCCTGAGGCCCTGCTGCGGCTGCGTGCTGCAGGATTTCTCAACGTGGTGGTCACCAACCAGCCGGACATCTCGACCGGCAAGCAGCGTCCCGAGATACTCGCCCAGATGCACTCGCGGCTGATGGCCGAACTTGCGATCGATGCCATCAGGGTCTGTCCACATGTCGAGACCGACAACTGCGCGTGCCGCAAGCCCAGTCCGGGCATGCTCCTCGACGCGGCCCGCGACTTCCGGATCGACCTCGGCTCAAGCTACATGGTGGGGGACCGCTGGCGGGACGTCGCCGCCGGGCAGAAGGCGGGGTGCGGATGCTATTTCGTGGATTACGGGTACGCGGAAAGGCGCCCGGAACAGCCCTATATTCCGGTAAAATCACTGGTTGGCGCCGGCGATCTCATTCTGGCTGGTCGCGCGCAGGCCACGACCAACTCACAAGGACGATCATGAGCGATGCCCAGCAACTCAAAGTCAAGCTTTTCGCCGACGGGGCCGACCTCTCCGGGATCAAGGAAATGGCCGCCAATCCGCGCATAGCCGGGTTCACAACGAATCCAACCTTGATGCGCAAAGCGGGGATCGCGGACTACCGCGCTTTTGCGCTCCAGGTGCTCGATGCGATCGGCGGTCGCCCGTTGGCGCTCGAGGTGTTTGCCGACGACTTCGCCTCGATGGAAGGGCAGGCGCTCGAAATCGCTTCGTGGGGCAAGAGCATCAACGTCAAGATCCCGGTCACCAACACCAAGGGCGAGTTTTGCGGCCCACTTGTGGAGCGCCTGTCGAAGGCCGGGGTGCAAGTCAACGTGACGGCTGTAATGACCCTGGACCAGGTCAGGCGCATCACTGCCTGTCTCGCGCCCGAAACGCCGGCCATCATCTCGGTGTTTGCCGGTCGTGTTGCCGACACCGGCCGCGATCCGGTCCCGCTCATGGCCGAGGCCGTCGCAGTGATGAAGGCCAGGCCGAAGGCTGAGCTGATCTGGGCCAGTCCCCGCGAACTGCTCAACATCTTCCAGGCCGATGCGGTCGGATGCCACATCATTACCGCCACCAACGACATCCTCAAGAAGCTGTCGCTGGTAGGCAAGGACCTTGACAAATATTCGCTTGAGACCGTCGAGATGTTCTACAAGGACGCAACCGCCGCCGGCTATTCCATCGCCACGCGCGCCGCTGCCTGAAACCATTCAAGCACTTTTCCGAGAGCATCCCATCATGACAAAATTCAACAACGTCCTCGTCACCGGCGCCGCCGGCTATGTCGGCAGCCTGCTCGTACCCCAGTTGCTCGACCTCGGCTACAAGGTAACTGCCTACGACATCATGTATTTCGGGGACGAGTTCCTGCCGAAGAGCAATCCGAACCTGAAGGTGATCAAAGGAGACATCCGCGATGCCGCCAAGCTCGCCGAGGCGTTCAAGGGAATCGAGGCCGTCATCAACCTGGCGTGCATCTCCAACGACGCGAGCTTCGAGCTCGACGAGAGCCTCTCGACCTCGATCAACCTCGACGCTTTCGAGCCGATGGTGATCGCCGCCAAGAAGGCCGGCGTGAAGCGCTTCATCTACGCGTCCTCCAGCTCCGTGTACGGGGTCTCGGACCATCCCGACGTGACGGAGGATCATCCGCTGGTGCCGCTCACCCTCTACAACAAGTACAAGGGCATGTGCGAGCCGCTGCTGTTCAAGCACCAGTCGCCCGATTTCGTGTGCTCGGTCATCCGTCCCGCGACGCTTTGTGGTTACGCCCCGCGCCAGCGCCTTGACCTCTCGGTGAACATCCTGACCAATCATGCGATCAACAACAACAAGATCACCGTGTTCGGCGGCTCGCAGAAGCGTCCCAACCTGCATGTGCAGGACATGTGTGACGTCTACAAGATGATGCTGACCGTGGATTCGGCAAAGATTGCCGGCGAGATCTTCAACGCCGGGTTCCAGAACCTGTCGATCATGGAGATCGCGCTGATCGCCAAGCGCATCGTGCAGGAGGAGTTTCCCGACAAGGGCGATATCCCTATCGTGACCACGCCGACGGACGACATCCGCTCCTACCACGTCAATTCGGACAAGATCCAGCGCGTCACGGGCTTCAAGCCGCGTTTCACCATCGAGGACGCGGTGCGCGACCTGTGCAAGGCGTTCAAGGCGGGCAAGCTGCCTAACAGCCTCCAGGACACCTTCTACTTCAACGTCCGCCGCCTCAAAGAAGTCAAAGCGGCATGACGACAAAGCCGGTCGCCATCGTCACCGGCGGCGCGGGGTTCATCGGCAGCCACATGGTTGACGCGTTCGTGGAGCGCGGCTATGCGGTGCGCGTGATCGACAGCATGATCGGCGGGCGCGAGGAGAACCTCGCGCACCTGGCCAGCAACCCCGACGTGGTGCTCGAAAAGCGCGACATCCGCAGCTATGCTCCCGACGACGCGTTGTTTCGCGGTGCAAAGTACGTGATCCACTTCGCCGGCATCGGCGACATTGTGCCCTCGATCGAGCGGCCGATGGAGTACATGTCGGCCAACGTGCAGGGCACGGTGCATATGCTCGAATGCGCGCGGCAGGCCGGTGTGCAGAAGTTCGTGTACGCGGCCTCGTCGTCCTGCTACGGCCTGGCGAAGACACCCACCCGCGAAGACCATCCCGTCGAGCCGCTGTACCCGTACGCGCTGTCGAAATACCAGGGCGAGCAGGCGGCATTCCACTGGAACCTGGTGTACAAGCTGCCGGTCAACTCGATCCGCATCTTCAACGCCTACGGCACGCGCTCGCGTACCTCTGGCGCCTACGGCGCGGTGTTCGGCGTGTTCCTGCGCCAGAAGATCGCAGGCAAGCCCTACACCGTGGTCGGCGACGGCAAGCAGTCGCGCGATTTCCTTTACGTCACCGACGTAGCGCGGGCGTTCCTGGCTGCTGCGGAAACGGAGCGCACCGGCCGCATCTACAACCTGGGCGCGGGCAACCCCCAGTCGGTCAACCGATTGGTAGAACTTCTGGGGGGCGAGGTCACCTATATCCCCAAGCGCCCCGGCGAGCCGGACTGCACGCACGCCGACATCACGCGCATCACCGCGGAGCTTGGTTGGAAGCAGCGGGTGAGCTTCGAGGAAGGAGTGGCGAGGATCGTCGCCAACATCGATTACTGGCGCAACGCGCCGCTGTGGGACCCGGCCTCGATCGCCCAGGCGACCAGGACCTGGTTCGAGTTCATGTCTCAGGAGTAGGTCCCAGTGTTGTCTTCACTTACTGAAAAATACCAGCACAAGGTCAAGAAGGTCGAGGAACTCAAGCAACTGCTGGGTCCCCGACCCAGGGCGAAGAAGGTGATCATGTGCCACGGCGTCTTCGACGTCGTGCATCCCGGTCATCTCCGGCACCTGCTCTATGCGAAGAGCAAGGCGGATATCCTCGTCGCCAGCCTGACCGCAGACATGCACATCTCGAAGGGTCAGAACCGGCCTCACGTGCCCCAGGATCTGCGCGCGTTGAACCTTGCGGCTTTCGAGGTCGTCGATTACGTGGTGATCGACCGCAATGCGACGCCGGTCGAGAACCTGCGCGAATTGCATCCGGACTTTTTTGCGAAAGGCTACGAGTACACCTCCGGCGGGCTACCGCCGAAGACGCAGGAGGAACTCGAAATCCTGCAAAGCTACGGCGGGGAGATGATCTTCACGCCGGGCGATATCGTCTACTCGTCGACGCGGCTGATCAACCTGGCGCCGCCAGCGATCCAGCACGAAAAGCTGCTCTCGCTGATGGACAGCGAAGGCATTGGCTTCGATACCCTGCGCGCCGCCATCGAGAACCTCGATCGTTTCACGGTGCATATCGTCGGCGACACCATTGTCGACAGCTACACGCAGACCGCCATGATCGGCGGGCAGACCAAGACTCCGACCATGAGCGTGCTGTACGAGCGCAAGGACGACTACATCGGCGGCGCCGCAGTCGTTGCGGAGCACGTGCGCGCGGCCGGGGCGAACGTCGTCCTCTCAACGGTGCTCGGGGACGACGCACTGCGCGACTTCGTGCTTGCCGGCCTCGAGCGCAGCGGCGTGAAGTGCCATGCGATCATCGACTCGACCCGCCCGACGACGAACAAGAACGCGATCGTGGCCGGCGGCTATCGCCTGCTCAAGATCGACACGCTCGATAACCGCTCGATCTCGGACGACATTGCCGGACGCTTGGCCAAGGACATCAGCAGCACCAAGGCCGATGCGGTCGTGTTCAGCGACTTCAGGCACGGCATGTTCAACCGGCGGACGATCCCCGGCCTGGTGGCGGCCATTCCTGAAAACGTCTTCAAGGTCGCGGATAGCCAGGTCGCCAGTCGCTGGGGGAACATCGTCGATTTCAAGGGCTTCGACCTGATTACGCCGAACGAGCGGGAGGCGCGCTTCGCGCTCGGCGATCAGGATTCCGGCATTCGCCCTCTGGCCTCGACACTGTATGATGCGGCCAAGTGCAAGACGCTGATCCTCAAACTCGGCGAGCGCGGCGTGCTCACCTGCCTCAACAGCGACCACGAATCGCTGGACTCGTTCCTCGTGGTCGACTCCTTCGTTGATCGCGTCGTCGATGCAGTGGGCGCCGGAGATGCGCTGCTGGCCTATGCCACCCTCACCAAGCTCTCGACCGGCTCGGACGCCATTGCCACGATCATCGGCTCCATGGCAGCCGCCTGCGAGTGCGAGGTGGACGCCAACATACCGGTCACGCCGGCAGACCTGCGGCGCAAGATCGACATGGTCGAAAAGCGCGTCAAGTACGAGTAGCCACCCATGAAGGTGATCGTAGTCGGACTCGGCGTACAGGGGCACAAGCGTCGGCAGTTTGCCGGGGCGGACTATGTCTGTTCGGTCGATCCGGTGCATCCGGAGGCCGAATACAAGACGGTGCAGGAAGTGCCGCTGGCCAATTACGACGCGGCCCTGGTATGCACACCCGACGAACCCAAGGTAGAGCTGCTCACGTACCTGCTCGGCAACGGCAAGCACGTGCTGGTCGAGAAGCCTCTGTGGGCCGATGACGAAGAGCAACTGTCCAAGCTCGAATCCATTGCGCGCGACAAGGGCGTGTTCTGCTACACCGCCTACAACCACCGCTTCGAGCCGCACTTCGTGCGCATGCGGGAGCTGATCGCCTCGGGCCGCCTGGGCCGCATCCATCGCTGCCGCATGTTCTACGGGAATGGCACGGCCCGCCTGGTGCGCGATTCCGAGTGGCGTGACCAGGGCGCCGGCGTGCTGCCGGATCTGGGTTCGCACCTGCTCGACACGGTGAATTTCTGGTTCGGTCCGCCTGCGGAGGATTTCCGGGTCATCTCCGCCAGCCGGTTCGAGAACCGCGCTCCCGACCACGTCGTGATCGGCTCGGAGGGCACGCGCCCCAAGATCGAGCTGGAGATGACCCTGCTCATGTGGCGCAACCACTTCACCTGCGACATCCTGGCCGAGAACGGCACTGCGCACATCGAATCGCTGTGCAAGTGGGGGCCGAGCAGGTTCACGGTGCGCACACGCATCCTGCCCTCCGGCCGCCCGCCGGAGGAGTCGGTGACCCTGGTGCAGGACGATCCAACATGGGCGCTCGAGTATGCGCACTTCCGGACGGCCTGCCTGGAAGGCCGTGGCACAGACTTGTCCACCGACGCGTGGCTCAACCGCACGCTGCGCACCCTGGGTGATCGCGCGATCGAGGCTTCGGCATGAGCAAACCCGTGATCGGCTTCGCCGGCATGACCCACCTTGGCCTGGTATCGGGCGTGAGCGCCGCCGAAAAAGGGTTCCGCGTGGTCTGCTTCGACCCTGACGTCGCGCGCATTGAACCGCTTGCACGCGGTGTGCTGCCGGTGTCCGAGCCCCAGTTGGATGACCTAGTCGCCCGCAACGGCGAGCGCCTGTCGTTCACGGGCGACCCTGCCGACCTGACAGCCTGTGACGTGATCTACGTGGCCCCGGACGTGCCCACGGACGACGAGGGTGGCAGCGACCTGGGACCCATCAACGCCCTGCTCGATAAGGTTCTCGGCGCTGCCCGGGCCGATGCGGTCATCGTGGTCCTTTCGCAGGTGCCGCCCGGGTTTACGCGCGGCAAGCAGCGCGCTGACCGCATCCTCTACTACCAGGTCGAAACGCTTATCTTCGGTCGTGCCGTCGAGCGCGCGCTGCTGCCCGAGCGCTACATCGTCGGCTGCGCTGACCCAGCACAACCACTTCCGGACGCATACAGGACGTTCCTCGAAGCCCATGGCTGCCCCATCCTGCCGATGCGATACGAGAGCGCGGAACTGGCCAAGATATCGATCAACATGTGCCTGGTCGCTTCGGTGAGCACCGCCAATACGCTGGCCGAGTTGTGCGAAAAGATCGGCGCGGACTGGTCGGAGATCGTGCCGGCGCTCAAACTCGACCGGCGCATCGGGCAGTACTCGTACCTCGCTCCCGGCCTCGGCATCGCGGGCGGGAACCTCGAGCGCGACCTGGCCACGGTATGCGCCTTTGCCGATCGGCTCGGCACAGATGCCGGCATGGTGCGCGCCTGGATTGCCAACAGCCGGCATCGGCGCGATTGGGCGGCTGTCACGATCCGGGCGGCACTGCTCCAGGCCAAGCCTGATGCTACGGTTGCCGTGTGGGGTCTTGCGTACAAGGAAAATACGCACTCCGTGAAAAACTCCCCCTCGCTCGCTACGCTTGCCCAGTTGCCCGGGGCGAAATTGCGGATCCACGACCCGCTGGTGCCCGCGTCCGCGGCGGGGCACGCCACGGCGGCGGGCGCGGCCGACCCGATTGCCGCGCTGGAAGGCGCTGATGCGCTGATGATCCTCACGCCGTGGCCTCAGTACCGGGCCATCCCGTGCGACGCCATCGCGGCCGCGATGCGTGGCAGGATAGTGCTGGATCCATACGGGGTGCTCGACCTCAAGGCTGCGCATGCCTCGGGGCTGGACATGTACACGCTGGGGCGTCCGCCCCTGCTCGCGTCGGATCGATAGGCAGTGACCACACAACCATGCTCGAACACCTGAATTCCACTACCGTCCCGCCCAAACGCGTCGTCGTGATGGGCGCAGCGGGCTTTGTCGGCGGCGCCGTAAGCTCGCGCCTGGCTCGCGATGGCGTGCCGGTCCTTGCGCTGGGCAGGGGCGAGGTTGACCTGATGGCACACGATGCCCACGAGCGGCTGGCCGGTTACCTGGCGCCGGATGACGCGTTCGTGGCGGTTTCCGCGCGGGCCCCGGTCAAGAACGCCGAAATGCTGGTTGAGAACATGCTCATGGTGCGCGCGATGCTGCGCGCGCTCGCGCTGCGCCCCGTCGCGCACGTCGTGAATGTCAGTTCGGACGCGATCTTCTTCGACAGCGCCGAACCGCTCACCGAGGTCTCCACCGCGGCACCCGGCTCGTTGCACGGAGTCATGCACCTGGCGCGCGAACTGATGTTCCGTGCCGAGGTGAAATCGCCGCTGGCCATGGTCCGGCCGACGCTGATCTACGGTGCCGGCGACCCGCACAACGGCTACGGGCCGAACAAGTTCCGGCGCCTGGCCGCCAAGAGCGAGGGCATCGTGCTCTTCGGTGAGGGGGAAGAGCGCCGCGACCACGTCTGCGTCGACGACGTCGCCGAGTTGATCGCTCGCGTGCTGTTCCGGCGCAGCACAGGTTCCCTCAATGTCGCCACCGGCGAAGTGCATTCGTTCCGCGAAATCGCCGAAAAAGTGGTGAGTCTGTCGGGCAAGGCGGTCGCCATCAAGGGCAGCCCGCGCTCGGGGCCGATGCCGCACAACGGCTACCGGGCGTTCGACAGCGCGGCGACCCGGCAGGCGTTTCCGGATTTCCGCTACACCAGTCTCGACGAAGGGCTGGCCAGGGCGCAAAGGGAGGCGAAGTGAGGAACGGAGTATTCAACGTGCGGCCCGGAGGCC
>CAEZXV010000036.1_pt1 | contig 8985 bp, 7 predicted proteins | sample 7265341 | NCBI WGS metagenome assembly CAEZXV01 (sample SAMEA6813918, study PRJEB35770) | freshwater metagenome | biome: Freshwater; feature: Freshwater reservoir; material: water | place: Czech Republic | collected 2017-04-14 | depth 30m m | reverse complement strand
TAAAGCTGGGAATGAAACAGCTGCACCGGCTTTTGCATCGATACGATCGACAATAACTGTGTCGCCAACGGCAACCTTCTCTTGACGGCCGCCTGCTTTTACAATCGCATACACGGTGACACCTTTCCAAAAACATTTAATTAATAAGCCAGGAAACTGGCAGAGGGTAAGGATACGGAGCGCCTGGCCTTCAGGTCAAACCGGCTAGAACTGGCCCTATTCTGGAGTGATTACCCCAGTGCTTACCGCACGGCGACGGCGCTTTTGGGCCGGTGCCTTCTCGGCAGGAGCCTTCTCAACTTCAGCAACTTCTTCGATTGCTTCGGCATCTTCGCTCTGTGCTTCTGATTCATCGCCATGAACCTGTGGCACATAACGTTGTTCCATATCTTTCTCTAGTGCAACCTTTTTAACAGGTTCTGAGTGGATATGAATTCCGCGACCGCCACAACTTTCGCAAGTTGTAGAGAACGCTTCAATAAGTCCTTGACCTACGCGTTTGCGAGTCATTTGAACTAAACCAAGTGAAGTTACTTCTGCGACCTGATGCTTCGTTCGATCGCGACCTAAGCATTCAATTAATCGACGGAGAACAAGATCTCTATTTGATTCAAGGGTCATATCAATGAAGTCGATTACAACAATTCCACCCATATCGCGAAGGCGAAGTTGGCGTGCAATTTCTTCGGCTGCTTCTAAGTTGTTCTTAGTAACAGTCTCTTCAAGATTTCCACCCTTACCAATGAATTTACCGGTGTTAACGTCAATAACAATCATTGCTTCAGTACGGTCAATTACTAGTGAACCGCCTGATGGTAGATAAACCTTGCGATCGAAGGCCTTTGCAAGCTGCTCTTCAATTCTATTTTCAACAAATAGATCGCGAGCACCTGTCCACTTTTCAATCTTTGCTGTTAGTTCTGGCGCAATATGTCCAAGGTAATTATTAATATCTTCCCAAGCTTGATCGCCTTGAACGATTAACTTGTCGAAATCTTCATTAAAAATATCTCGAATAACGCGAACGGTTAAATCTGGCTCTGAGTAAAGAAGCGCTGGCGCATTTGTGCCGGATTCCTTTGACTTAGCTTCGATATCTTCCCATTGCGCTTTCAATCTAGTTACATCGCGCTCGAGTTCTTCTTCGGTAGCACCTTCAGATGCGGTACGAACAATTACACCAGCATCTTCTGGAATTAAGTTCTTAAGGATGCTCTTTAAACGTGAACGTTCTTGATCTGGAAGTCTGCGGCTGATTCCGCTCATTTCGCCACTAGGCACATAAACCAAGTAACGACCAGGAAGTGAAATCTGACTTGTTAAACGTGCACCTTTCTGACCAATTGGATCTTTAGTTACTTGAACTAATACCGATTGCCCAGTCTTTAATACATGTTCAATTTTGCGAGGTGCGCCATCTGCAAGTCCTGCGGTATCCCAGTTAACTTCACCGGCATATAGAACTGCATTTCGGCCCTTACCAATGTCTACGAAAGCCGCTTCCATTGACGGAAGAACATTCTGAACTTTTCCTAAGTAAACGTTTCCAACATAAGAGATGTTGCTGTTTCTATTTACATAGTGTTCGACCATGATCTTGTCTTCAAGAACTGCAATCTGTGTGCGATCGCCAGCTTGGCGAACCAACATTTGGCGATCAACATTCTCTCTACGAGCTAAGAATTCTGATTCTGTAATTACAGTTCCGCGGCGGCGAACAAAATCTCTTGGTTCGCGATCATTGCGGTTGCGGCCACCACGATCATTGCGGTTGCGGTTGCGGCCACCACGATCATTGCGATCGGGACGAGTTGGTTGATCTTCGCGGGCTTTACGTTCTCTTGGCTCTCTAACCTTTACAACAGTTATTACGCCATCTTCTTCAATAGTTTCACCAGGTGTGACACCATCTCCCTTTGCGCGACGGCGACGTCTGCGACGAGGAGATGTTGACTGTGAATCTTCACTCTCTTGCGAGATATCACCAGCATCTAAAACTTCATCAGAATCGGAGTCGCGTTCCTCTGTGCTCTCGCCTGCTTCTCTTCCACCACGACGGCGACCTCGGCCACCACGACGGCGACGGCGAGATGCGGAATCAGAATCTGACTCTTCTTCGATCGCAACTTCTGCAACCTCAGCTTTTGCTTTTGCCTTCTTAGGCGCAACTGCTTCAGGCGCTGCTTGAAACATCGGAACCGGAATACTCGGAGCTGCAGTTTTCTTGGCAGATTTCTTCTCTACCGCTTCAACTTCAACAACTTCTGGAGTTTCTGTAGGTTGATTTGCCGCAGCCTTGGCTGCAGATTTTTTGCTTGCACGCTTACGCGCACCTTTTGGCACTATAGCCATAACACTAAATCCTCATCTAAAAACTAAAAATAATTAAAACTTCCTTTTGAAAGCTTTTGCATCTGCTGCTACCTCGAGTAATTAAGGCCTTCAGATTCACTTTGGAAGGTGAGGCCGCTCGGAGCGCGAAATGCTAGGTGAAAGTATTGCCTAAAAGTTGGCTAAAGACCAACTTCGCCCCCGCATAGCAGGCGAAAATTATTAGCTAAAACTCTTATCTGGTGCGCAAATGGACGTTTTGAATAAGGCCAAGCCCAATCAAATTAGCAAACATGCTAGATCCGCCATATGAGATAAATGGCAGTGGGACACCAGTCATCGGCACCATACCCATCGTCATTCCAATATTTTCAAAGGTTTGGAATGCAAACCAAGCGATTACACCTACGCAGACTAGCCTTCCAAATAAATCATTTGTCCTTCGTGCAATGGCAAAGGCCCGTAAGAAAAATAAGGTGTAACAAAGGAGAATAAATCCGCTGCCGATAAAACCTAACTCTTCGCCAGCAACTGAGAAAATAAAGTCAGTTTGTTGTTCCGGAACAAATCGACCATTTGTTTGTGGTCCATTAAATAATCCTTTACCAATAATTCCACCGGAGCCAATTGTGATTCTAGATTGGCGAAGCTGATATCCGGTTGCCTGTGGATCGGCAGATGGATCAACAAAGGATTGCAATCTTGCAACTTGGTACTTATCAACTACCCCGGTTTGAACTGCAACGAATCCACCAACAACGGCAAGAAGTAGTAACCCAACAACCCAACGAGTTGGCGCCCCGGAAGTTCCTATAATTGCAACTATTGCTGCGCTGATAATTACTACGGTTCCAAGATCGGGTTGAAGCAAAATTAATAAAATGGGAAGGGCTGCTATTGCTAGAGCTTTAATTACATCTTGATCCGTTGGGTTTGCATCACGATCTCGCTTCTCGGCAAGAATCATGGAAATTCCAACAATGATTCCAATTTTTGCTAACTCAGCAGGTTGAATTTGGAATCCACCAGGGAAAGAAATCCAAGCTTTCGCTCCGTTAATTTCACTGCCAAGCCCCGGAATCAAAACAATAATCAACCCAAGAACAGCAAGGCCCCAAACAATTGGCGTATAGGCGCGCAGTAATCGATAGTCAATTAGCGTGGTTCCATAGGCAAGTAAGCCACCAATTAAAATGTTAACGACGTGGCGCTTTAAATAATATTGCGGATCAAGGCCTTGTGAGGCAAACCAATTTCTAGTTGCAGCATAAACAAGCAGAGTTCCAAGAATTAATAGTGCAGCAACTGAAAATGTTAATAATCGATCAAATTGCCCGAAGTTCTCCCGAAGGCGATCGCGGCGGCTGCGTTGTGAATAAATACTCATGGCGTAACCAACTTAGCGTTCTTTGGATCAACTTTAGGCAATTTGCTTGGCACGCCATTTGGGAAAATTTGTTTTGTCGGATCAATTTTTCCGCCAGTAACTCCATACAAGGCCGCATATATATCGCGGACACCAACTGCAGAAACTGAGGCACCGAATCCACCTTGCGATACAACCATAACAACTGCATATTGTGGATCTTCAACTGGTGCAAATGATGAGAACCAAGATGTATCACCTTTTGCTGAACCATCTTTGTTATGTCCTAAATCTTGACCGGTTCCAGTTTTTCCTGCGACCGTTACCGGGAATCCCGAGAAAACTCCAGCCGCAGTTCCTTCTGTTACTACTGCGCGAAGAGCCTGATGTAAGAATTTAGAAGATTTCTTTGAAAGCACATTAGTCGCCATAACTTGTGGCAGAAATTCTTTGACTACTTCCCCACCTGGTTTAACAACTGCTCGAGCAATTTCTGGTTTGTAGATAGTCCCGCCATTTGCAATAGCTGCGTATAACTGAACCATTTGAATCGGTGTTAATAAGGTGTCGCCTTGACCGATTGAGAAGTTAACAGCGTCACCAGCTCTAAGAACATTTCCATCAATACAATTCTCACGAGCAATCTCAATTAGGTATGCAGTTAGATCTGATTTCTTAGCACGCTTCTTAAAGTTGCAATAAAAATCTTTATTTTGTTTATAGAAGCTCTCTTTCCATTGGCGATCTGGAAGGCGCCCAGAGGCCTCACTTGGCAGATCGATTCCGGTTATTTTCCCTAGGCCAAAGCCTCTTGCCGCAGTAAAGAAATAATCATGTAAACCTGAGTGTGGTGATAAGCCACCATCTCTAACCCACTCGTCATAGGCTATTTGATACCAAATCGTGTCGCATGAAATTGCAATTGCCCGCTTCATATTAATTGTGCCTTGAGATTTCACTTCGAAGTTCGCGAATTCGCGATTACCAATTTGAACCTTTGCCGGACATTTATATGAAGCGTTCATGTCGTAACCAGCATTCATTGCCGCAACCACAGATACTGCTTTGAAAGTAGAAGCCGGTGCATACATGCCTTGCATTGGTCGATTTAACGCAGGAACGCCCGCAGCTTCGCTAAATAAATTCTTTGCTTGTTTCTGCGTTAGACCAACCTGCCAAATATTTGGATCGTAAGTTGGATAAGAGGCCAGTGCCAGAATTTTTCCAGTCTTAACATCCATAACAATTGCAGAACCGCCATCTGCACGGTTTCCCAATGAACGAGCTCTGCGCACCGAAGTTTCAAGTGCTTTTTCAGTTGCTGCTTGAAGTCTGGCATCAAGATTTGTCACTAAATTAAATCCCGCGATTGGCTGAGTGCTTACCGCCTGTTTTGTGACTGCCTCTTTGCGGTCGACAATTACCGTCTTAATTCCAGCGCGCCCACGCAAGTATTTATCGTATTGAAACTCTAAGCCGTCTTTTCCGATTGTCTCTTCGCGATAATAATTCTTTGAAGTATCCAATAAATCTTCTTCATTTACAGATCCAACATAACCAAGGACATGTGCCCCGTTCTCCCCGGCCATCGATGGATAACTGCGAACTGGCACTGACATTGCAGAAATTCCCGGGAAGAGATCTGAATTCTCCAGAACTTTAAGTGCTTGTTCTTTAGTTGCAGTTCGAGTAACCGGGATTGGTTGGAAACGAGTTCCTTTCCAACATCCTGCATTTTGTGAAGCAGGCAATTCACCGCAAAGTCTGGTGCCAACAAAAACATTCTCGGGAGTTTTGCCAACTAATTTCGCAACTCGAGCCAACACTGCCGTGCCCTTATCTGGCAACTTGTCGATCTTGCTGCGGTCTACCGAAATAACCATTCCTGGTCTATCCATTACTAGGGGAATTCCCGAGCTATCAACTATTGCTCCGCGAATTGCTGGATTTACAACATCTCGGCTCTGAATACTTAGTGCCGCATCGCGGTATTTAATTCCCGCAGCAACTTGCAGATAGAAAAGCCGCCCAGTTAGCGCAAGCATCAATGAAATAATTAGTGCTTGAACAATTACTAAATTTAACCTGGAGCGAAGACTCATATTCGCTCTCTAGAAGTTAGCGTGAACTCTCGCAATTTAACTAAGCCAGGAAGAAGGATGGATGAGAACAAAAGTGTCCAGATTCCATTACCAATTACCGTCTGAAGGTTAGTTAGCACTGCGCCATTGTTTTCACCGAGAATAATTCCAAAAATTAGAAAAATGAGCAGTGTCGCAGTTGCTCCAGCGGAGACAAAGAGAACAAATGCAAGTGGCCGTTCTGTGAAGTCGCCAATGCTTTCGCGATTTCGCGAGAAGAGATATCCGACCAGAGTAAGAATCAGTGACCATTTCCCAAAAGGTGAATCTGAAGATGGCGATAAATCAAGAATGATTCCACCGATAAAGCCAAGTGCAATTGCGCCAAATCTATCTTCTAGCGCCATTAACCCAAGAAGCACGCAGAGATAAAGCGAGAAGCCAGATATTGGAAAATTGATTTTTGATATTGCAGATTCTTGAATGACGAAGAAGAAAAGTAGTAAGAGCGCACTAAAACTGGCGCGAGACCAACTCAATTCTTAGCCTTGCTGGACGGTGAAGGTGAAACTTCTGGAGCTGGTGATTGGGTTACATAAATGGTTGTTGTTGGAGTTGGTGTTGGACGTGGAATCAGTGCATCTTTCGGTCCGCCATTAGAGCTCTTCACAATTACTGATACAACTCCAAGGCTTCCTAAATTTGAATAGCTTCGGACACTCGCTTCTTGAGTAAGAGTTGCACTTGTGTTCTTTACATCTTTTACATAACCAACCGGAAGACCTGGAACGAAAGGCTTGTTGTTATCACTGCCAAGCGAGAGCAGAACATCATCTTTCTCAATACTCCCCGACGGATCCAAGAGCTGAAGCGTGTAACTGTTATCTCCTTCACCCATTAAAACGCCAATGCTCTGGCTTCTGGCGATTCGAACACCGATACGAAAAGTTGGGTCGTTCATGAGCAGAACAATTGCTGAAGTTGAAGTGGTGCTCTTAACAACTCCCACTAAACCAAGTTCGCCCATGACTGTCATATCTTTTTTGACGCCATCATTTGAACCAGCATCAATTGTTATGGTCTGACTAAATGTTGATGAACTGCCCTTACCGATCACTCGAGCTGAAACAACTTTGTAGCTACCTCTGCCAGCAAGATTTAAGACGTTCTTCAATTTCTTGAGTTGACCAGTTGTATCCTTATTTAGAATTACTTTCTTTCTAAGCTTTGCATTCTCGCGTTTTAAATCGCGAAGCTCGGCTTTAGTCTTTCCAAAATTCTTAATATCAGAGAAGAGATTACCGACTGGCGAAAAGAGGTCTGATACTCCCCGCTGAATCGGTGCAAGAAAAGATTGAGTTGCATTGCGGGAATTCTTGGTGACACTTACGCCACGCAAGTCGAGAGTAATTAAGAAGAGTGAAGTAACAAGAAGAATGACAAGCAAAAGCCGTGAGCGATTGTTGCCACCACCTGCCACTTTATTTCTCCTTAACGGCGAGGTTCAGAAATCAAAACCTTTTCCAAGGCTTCGAACTCTTCAACGCACTTACCTGAACCTTCAGCCACTGCTTGTAGTGGACGTTCGCTAATATGAACTGGCATTCCAGTTTCGTGGCGAAGTCTTTCATCTAGTCCACGAAGCAAAGCACCGCCACCAGTTAGAACAATTCCACGATCCATAAGATCGCTGGCAAGTTCTGGTGGAGTCTTATCGAGTGTGCTCTTAACGGCATTAACAATTTGGTTTACTGGATCTTCAAGTGCCTTGCGAATATCTTCTGCAGAAACCCGAATAGTTTTTGGAAGTCCAGTTGCAAGATCGCGTCCGCGGATTTCAGCATCTGGTTCGCCAGGAAGTTGGTATGCAGAACCAATTGCCATCTTAATTTCTTCTGCAGTGCGCTCACCTAGTAATAGTGAGTATTCGCGCTTAACCCAATCAATAATTGCCTGATCTAGCTCGTCGCCGCCAACACGAATTGAGAGCGCAGTAACGATGCCACCAAGAGAAATAACAGCTACTTCTGTTGTTCCGCCACCAATATCTACAACCATGTTTCCTGTTGGTTCGTGGATTGGGAGCCCTGCACCAATTGCTGCTGCCATTGGCTCTTCAATAATGTAAACCTTACGTGCACCTGCAGCATAACCAGCATCTTTAACTGCGCGCTGTTCAACACCGGTAATACCTGATGGAACGCAGACAACAATTCTTGGCTTTGCTAGGTAACGGCGACGATGAACTTTTTGAATAAAGTAACGGAGCATGCGCTCTGTTGTGTCGAAGTCAGCAATAACACCATCTTTAAGTGGACGAATCGCAACGATGTTTCCAGGCGTGCGACCAATCATGCGCTTTGCTTCAAGACCAACAGCAAGGATTCCGCCTGTGTCTTGGTTTACTGCAACAACGCTTGGCTCATTTAGAACAATTCCGCGACCGCGAACATAAACCAATGTATTAGCGGTTCCTAAGTCGACAGCCATATCTCTTCCGATAAATGACATACGATTTGGATTCTTTTTGCTCATTTGAGACCTTTCACTTAATTTAACTCGGGGAAGAAAATTGCAATTTCACGTGCAGCTGATTCTGGTGAATCAGAACCATGAACAATATTTTGAACAACTTTAGTTCCTTGATCACGAGCTAGATCGCCACGAATAGTTCCTGGCTCTGCAGTTGTTGGATCTGTTGTTCCCGCTAATTTACGGAAGCCTTCGATAACACGATTTCCTTGCGCAATCATTGCCACGATAGGACCTGACAACATAAATTCAAGTAGTGGTTCGTAAAAAGGTTTGCCTTCATGTTCGGCATAATGTTTTTCAAGAATTTCACGAGTTGGTGTAATCATTTTCAAACCAACAACTTCATAACCTTTAGTTTCAACACGTCGAACAACTTCGCCTACTAATGATCGACGGACGCCATCTGGTTTGACCAGGATTAAGGTGCGTTCTATTTTTTGGGAATTCACGGGCGTTAGTCTAATGCGGTAGACGGAAAGTTCTTAATCCAGGAATTTCCCTAGTTATTTGAGGGGTCTCTGCCTTAGAAGTTCGGCTCGGATGGCCTCACCCTTGCGTCCCACTAGAAAGGCCGCAATCCAGAGAAAGCCAAAAAGTGCGCCCATAAAATACATCGGAGTTACTACATATCCATAGGCAATCATTGCGATCTGAAGTGCGGATCCAATGACC
>CAEZXV010000035.1_pt1 | contig 9183 bp, 8 predicted proteins | sample 7265341 | NCBI WGS metagenome assembly CAEZXV01 (sample SAMEA6813918, study PRJEB35770) | freshwater metagenome | biome: Freshwater; feature: Freshwater reservoir; material: water | place: Czech Republic | collected 2017-04-14 | depth 30m m | reverse complement strand
ATGTTTATGTGGAGCATCGGCTTCCTTGCAGGTATCGGCGCTTTTATCGGACCAATTCGTTGGCTAATTGGAAAAGATTTAACTGCAGAAGAACAGCTTTACATGGCAGGAGATGGCCAAGGAATAAAGCGTTACTTCAAATATTGCACCGACCACAAAGTGGTGGGCATTCAATATCTTTGGGGAGTTATCGCGCTTCTTGCAGTTGGCGGAGCAATGGCGATGATGATTCGCACAGATCTTGCAAACCCTGGTGGCCATTTCATTACACCTTCTGTATATAACTCTTTAGTTGGGTTGCACGGAATAACAATGATTATTGCAATGATCATTGTTGCAACAGGTCCTTTTGGTAACTACATAATGCCAATCATGATTGGTGCAGCCGATATGGCTTTCCCAAGATTGAATGCGCTTTCATGGTGGGTTCTATTTACAGCTATCCCAGTTCTATGCAGCGCATGGTTCTTGGGTGGTATCCCAACTGGCTGGACGGCATATGCACCACTAAGCGTTCAAGCAGGCCCAGGAATGAATGCATTTATCGCAACAATTATTATCTTTGCAGTATCAACTGCAGTTGCCGGAGCAAATATCACTGCAACTGTTATTGCGATGCGCGCTAAAGGAATGTCATGGAACCGCGTTCCAATTTTCGTAATTGGCGCGACAGTTTCAGTTGCTCTCGCAATCCCAGCGTTTCCAACATTCATGCTCTCAATGATCATGACTGCAATGGACCGCTCATTCCTAACTGGTTTCTTTGATGCGAATGTCGGTGGAACCGGTTGGCTATATGCACACTTGTTCTGGATTATGGGACACCCTGAGGTTTATGTAATTCTGATTCCTGGAGTTGCAATACTTATGGAAATCGTTCCAGTCTTTGTACGCAAACCTTTGTTCTCTCACACCGCAGCGATTGTTGGTTTCGCCGGAATTGCTGGTTTGTCAGTCTTGGTTTGGGCCCACCACATGTACATATCTGGTTGGATGCCAATGCTTAATGGACCTTTCATGGTTACAACAGAAATGATTTCAGTTCCTACTGGACTTATTTTCTTAGTAATTCTTGGAACTCTTTGGAATGGAAAGCCTTGGCTCAAAGTTCCTATGCTCGGCGTTTATGCATTCCTCTGGAACATGTTGATTGGTGGAATCACTGGTCTTTATCTTTCAGATGTGCCAGCCGATATGTATCTTCACGGATCAATGTATGTAACTGCGCACTTCCATTACACGCTAATGGGCGCCGCACTAACTGGCGCTGTTGCTGGACTTTCATACTGGTATCCAAAGATGACAGGCCATATGTTGCACGAACGTGCAAGCTACCTATCATTCTGGTTAGTTCAGATCGGATTCCAAGTTCTGTATCTCGGAATGTTTATTGCGGGCGCAGAAGGTCAACCACGTCGCGTTGTTGACTATGCAGAACAATTTGCAACCTCCAATATGGTCAGCACAATGGGCGCTTACACAATTGGAATTGGTTTCATAATTCTGCTCTGGGCAGTAATTCATTCTTGGCGACACGGAAAGATTGCTCCTATGAATCCATGGGGCGCTAAATCACTTGAATGGACTGTTCCTTATCCAGTTCCGTTAGTTAATTTCGATACCCCACCAGTTGTAACTAGTGATCCATATGGATATGGAAGGAGTGCAAAGTAATGTCATCAGATACTAAATTCCACATCCACCATGACGCACCTGAAGTTGTTGGTCGTCGTGAACGTCTTGGAGTTCGATTACTAATTGTTGCCGATGGCGCTTTTGTATTCGGATTAATCTTCTCTTATTTCTACTTGCGAAACCTAGATCAAAATGGTGGCTGGATTCCAAAAGAAGGTCACACATTAAGTGTCTCTTCTGGCTGGATGGCAGTTCTGCCGCTAGTTGTTGGTGCATTGGTTCATAAACTCGCTCAGCGCGATCCAAGCCACCAAGGAAGCTTCTCACTAATTACTTTGGTTGCATATGTTTACGGTGGCTATTACCAATTCCACCAACTCGCAAATATGCCATTCATTGATAAAGAGTCTGGTGCTTTCGAAGGTGCATATGCATCCTGCTGGACAGTTATCGCCGGTGCAAATATGTTCCACTACATTGTTGCTGGATTTATCGCTCTTGGTTTAGTTGTAAGAAGCCGTAGAGCTAGCGTTGATCCGGTTCTTGAATCTTGGCGAATCCGTACTGCTGCATCTTGGTTCACTTGGGTTGCAGTTTCAGGAATTGCCTGCGCAATTACAACTTCATTTATTTAAAAATAAAGTTTAAAAGCCCCGTGATTTTTGCGGGGCTTTTTTATATCTCCTGCGAAGCTATGCGCTTGCGAGAAAGCAAAATATGTCCGAAGAAACCAATCGCCAAAGCAATTATCACGCCAATATTTGAATAGGCCCAAGGTCCATTCTTGCCACCAATTAAATCCAATAGATAACCTTGCCAAGATAGCCAACTCGCAAAAGTGTTTGTAACAAATCCCCAACCAACGAGTGAGCCAATGACGATTAGAGTTAATGAGCGAAAATTCCAGGCGCCATATCTACCCTGTGCATTGAATAAGTCAGCTTCTGCATAATCTTTTTTCCGCAAAATAACATCTGCCACAAATATTGCAGACCAGACTGCGATTGGTACTCCAAGAGTTATTAGAAAACCCTGGAACGGCCCAAAGAAATCTCCGGCAATCCAGACAATATAAATAGTTCCAATTGTCATGATTACTGCATCAATCGATGCTGCAATGTGTCGCTTTACTGGAAGACCTACGGAAACTAGCGTGATTCCAGATGAATAAAGATCAAGTATTGCGCCACCAATAAGACCAAGAATTGCGACGATAGCGAATGGAATTAAATACCAAGTTGGTACCAACGTTGTAAGCGCTCCAATTGGGTCCATTGCAATCTTTTCGCCAAGTTCTTTACTACTTCCTGCAAGCAGTGAACCATATATAACTAATACGACTGGAACTATTGAAGCCCCAAATACGGTCCAGCCAATAACGCCTTTACTTGAAGCGCTACGCGGTAAGTATCTTGAATAGTCAGCGGCTGAGTTCACCCAACCCAATCCGATTCCAGTAACACCAAAAATTAGTGCACCTATAAACGCTTGGAAGTTGCCACTTGGAATAGCAGAAACTTGGCTCCAATTAACTTGATCTGCTGTCAAAACAATGTAGCCAAGGGTGAGAATAATCGTTGCGATCGTTAATGCTTTTTGCAACTTCATAATTACTTGAAAGCCTAGAACGCCACCAAAGATCGTGAGACCTGCAGCAATTGAAAATCCGAGGATTCGTGAAATATTTGGTTCGATATTTCCAACTCTAGTTAAAACTGTTTCGGTTGCAAGTGTTGCTAGTGAAACTAAAACAGTCTCCCAACCAACAAAAATTAAATATGAAAGAAGCCCCGGAACAACATTTCCTTTAACACCAAATGCGGCACGTGAAAGTGTCATCGTTGGTGCATTTGCGCGTTTTCCAGCAAGTGAACTAACGCCTACTAAAAAGAAAGAGGCCACAGTCCCAATAATGGCAGCAAGAGTTGCTTGCCAAAATGAGATTCCAAATCCAAGAAAGAATGAACCATAAGAGAGAGCTAGTAATGAAACATTTGCTGCTGCCCATGGCCAGAATAAAGATCTAGGACTTCCGTTGCGTTCATTTTCCGCAATGAAGTTAGTGCCATTCATTTCTAACATGGGGTAAAGAGTAGATGCTAAAGATACGATTACCTCATGTTTCAAGATGATGGCTATCGAAAGGCCCGCCTTGCAACCCTAATTGCATTTCTAATTAATGGTTTTTCGGTTGGAAACTTCGTTTCCAGAATCCCAGATTTCAAAAGCGAATTGGGAATATCAAATGGCGTCTTGGGTGCTTCGCTTTTCTGCGCCTCAATTGGTGTGCTTTCAGCCCTTCGGCCAGCAAGCAGAAGCGCTGCGAAATATGGAAGTGGTCCAGTTACTAAATATGCGGCTTTTACCTTAGCTCTTGCAGTCCCTCTCGTTGGATTACTTTTTAATCTGCCGTGGTTTTTATTCTCGCTATTTGCTTACGGAGTTCTATCTTCAACTCACGATCTTTCAATGAATGCACATGCTGCTGCGCTTGAAGATAAAGCTGGCAAACGCGTTATGAGCACTTTCCACGCAATGTGGTCTATTGGTGGTTTAACTGGTGGGGCATTCGGTGGTTTACTGGCGACAACAAATATTTCAATTCGCATCCATGCCTTAATTATTGGTCTCTTTATCTTTGTAATAGCAATAATTACGAGAAATTGGTTTCTTGCCGCATCTGCTGATCAACATATATTTGAAAAACATGAAAAGCGTAAGACACCAAGCAGATTTTTAATTCTTGGACTCCTTGGATTATGCGGAGCTCTCGGTGAAGGTGCGGCAAGCGACTGGGGTGGAGTCTTAGCCAGAGATGGTTATCACGCAACTGTGTTTATGTCAGCGCTTCCTTATGTCTTCTTCTCCTTCACAATGGTCATTGGAAGATTGTCCGGGGATTTTCTAGCTCATAAATTTGGGGTCGTAAAACTTCTAACTTGGTCTGGATTGATTGCCGGCTTTGGACTTGGCTTAGGTTTGCTTGCTGGAAATATTGATGGCGTAATTATTGGTTGGTTCTTACTCGGAATTGGGCTCTCAACAATTATTCCAATGATGATTAGCGCCACCGGAAAATTAGCCAACGAAAAGTATTCTGGCCAAGTCTCTGCCGCTGAAGGCGTTGCATTGGTTACTGGTGTTGCATATTTCGGCTTTGTTATTGGGCCACCATTAATTGGATTTCTATCAGACTTAATCACCTTGCGCTGGGCGATGTTGCTGCCAGCCATATTGGCAATAGTTTTCGGAGTTAGTGCGAAAAAAGTATTGTCATAGTAAATTGCCATCCATGATTACTCCTCAGAAACTCGCTTCTAACCAATTTGATCACTTCTACAAAGGTGGCTACCGAATAGGGGCGCTACGCAATGGACCTGGTGGCCCGATGCGCCCAGAAGAGTGGATTGGTTCGATGACAACTCGCTTTGGCGAGAAGACTATGGGTCTATCAACACTTTCAGATGGAAGTTATCTTCGTGATTCTGTTATTGCTAACCCAGAACAATGGCTTGGTGCTGAACACTTAAATACTTTTGGCGCAAGCACAGAATTATTAATGAAGTTACTTGATCCAGACCAAAGACTTCCTGTTCATTACCACCCAAATCGTAAGTTCGCTAAAGATCATCTCTCGCTAAAACATGGAAAGACTGAAGCTTGGATTATTTTGGAGGCACCGGCAGGTGCAAGTGTTGGTCTTGGATTTAGTAAAGAGTTAAAGAAGACTGAAGTTTCAAAGATGGTAGATGCAAGAGATTCCGATGGTCTACTAGCTTCACTTCAAAAGTTTGAAGTGAGAGCCGGCGATACTGTTTTTGTTCCAGCAGGAACACCGCATGCAATTGGTGCAGGTATTTTCGTTCTTGAACTTCAAGAACCTACTGATCTTTCAGCTTTGCTTGAATGGAATGACTTTGCAGTTGATGGCGTAAAAGATGGTCACCTTGGATTAGGTTTTGATACCGTCTTGGATGCTCTTCGTTACACACCAATTGAGAAAGATGAAGCAAGTAAATTAGTTTTCTCTAACCGATTGTTTAGCAACACTGATCAATCAGTTTTTACTGCGGTTGCGGACCCTTACTTCCGCGCTGATTATCTTGCCGGCACTAACAGCAAGGTGGCTGCGGGCTTTAGCATCATGTTGGTATTAGAAGGCAATGGAAATATTGCATTTGAAAACCATTCCGCTATCGATGCCGTAAAGGGCGACGCAATTTTGATTCCACATAGCGCAGGTTCTTGGACTCTAAATGGTGCAAGCGGTGTTGTTTGTCGCCCACCACTAGCGAAAGATGCTCCGCTAGCTATTTAGTTTGCCGCTTACTGGAAGGCTTTCGAGGGCATTTGCCATCATTGGCGGGCAAGGCTCTCCTGGCGCAATTACAGGCTCAAAATGCCACCATTCGTTCTTGTAAACGCGACACAAGCCATAAGTTGAGCCGTTCTCTTCCAGCCATTTATCAGCCTTTCGATCACCAGGATAATTCACATCTATTGCAGTGCCCCATGTGTGGTGGGAAATTTCTTTAGGTAAGACCCACTTCGAGGCTTCCTCTTCACTCCCGTATTTTTTCACCGCATCTGCATGCAATTTTTCTTGCAACTGTTGCGTTCTAAATCCTGAAGTTATGCGAATTTTGAATCCTGCTTCTTTGGCTGCTGCCTGAGCCGCCAAAAATCTAACTTCAAAAGTTCTATCAATTTGTGTGGGTCGAACATCTGTGTGGCTAATTGGTTCTGTCCCTAGTGATTCCTCTGGTGACAAGCATCCTAAATCAGTATCACTCGTCCTAAGTTCGCTAGTTACAACATTAAAACAGAGAAGAGGCACTGCTTTGCTTGGAGTTATTACAACTTCGCTATCCCCGGTTTTAGATGCTGTTAGTGGCAGAATTGCTACAACTAAAAGCAAATATCCTGCTCCCCAAAAATAAAAGTTAGATAATTTCTTATCCATAATTTCTCGCATCGTTAGGATAATTAGTAATTACGCCATCAACTTTCAACTCTTTGCAGAGTTCAAAATCATTCTTCTTATTTACAGTCCAAATCAAAACCCTTGAACCTTTTTTGGCTAACTTTGCTACCAATGATGGCCGCCTACTAATTAGTTCGATGCTAAGAGCTGCAATCTTCCGATTGGAAAATATTGCAGGTAAGTAATACTTAGATATCTTGCAAACTTTCCACTTTGATTTCACACGCCCTAACGCGAATTTTGAAAATGACATAACCACAACTTCTATTGCGCAAGAACTAATTCGCTCGCTATTAGTGTCCAATAGTTCAACAACTTTTCGTTCTACCCGACCTGCAAATACTGTTGGATGTTTGGTTTCTATCAATAAATCTTTTCGGGCCTCAATAGCGAGATCCAATAGCTCTTTTAGGACTATTACTTCATAGGCGCCCTGAAGCTCTCTTAGTGACGTTTTTGAAACGCGTAGCTTTTTCCCTGATATCCGATTAGTTGTTGCATCATGAATGCAGACTATTTCGCCATCTTTAGATAGCCGCACATCGCATTCGAAACCGTCGGCGCCATCCTCAATTGCAGCAAGATATGCCTGTCTCGTCATTTCAGGGTTCTTCCCCGAAGATCCGCGATGTGCGTAAATCTTCATTTGCCAAATATAAATAACAAGGAATTTACAATGCCAAACTTTTTAAATGGTGGCTTTATCAAAAATAGCAGGCGCATAAGTGGCGCCCAGACTCCAAAGACTCTGCTAAAAATCTTTGCTCGGGCCGCACGGTCCGATGATGAATTCCTTAGACTGCCAGAACTTTCGCTGGGATGAATTGCAATCGTAATCGGTTCGAATTTTCCATTAAGGCCAGATCGGATTGCATCTGCAATGAAAATATATTCATCTCCTAAATAGTTAGGGGCACCTGCCCCAAAGTTTTCATCAAATCGAATTCCATTTTTCTTTATATCGGCTACTCGAATCATCATTTCGTAGGTTGCGGCTTTAGCGGAGTTGGTAAGTTTGAGTGCGCACCCATTTGTTGGATAACTTTTACGTAGTTTTCCACTCTCATCTATGGCTTGCATAAGAAGGATTGAAGTGTCAGGATTTGATTCTAAAAAACTTACAGCTTGTGAAATCCCAGCATCGTTAAAAGTTATGTCATCATCGCCAAAGAGTAAATACTTAGATTTAACGTGATCGATTGCAGCATTTCTACTCTTTGCCACTCCGCGGCTGTGTAATTCAACCACTGTAATTTCACGACTGAAATTTGGTAAAGCACTGGAATCAGGATTTTGGATAACAACTAGATTCGAAGTTGATGCTAAAAACTTAATATTCTTCGCCCTGCTGGCCAGAGTTGAATAGCCAATCGTTAAAGGCAAGGTGTTATTCACTGTGTGTTCTAGCCCTTGCAAATCTCATTAAGCCGGTCGAAATATTTGAAAGATTCGAATTTTGCATACGTAGTCCAAAGAAGAGAACTACGGTATTTGATTTGCTGATGTCCCCGTTGTAGCTGAAGAAAATAAGGGCACCCAGTAAGAAAATAAGGGCAATTCCAGAAAGCAGGATGCCAGTTTCACCGGATTTGATTCTGGTTCCAATTCTTACGACATTCGCAATCGGGACTTTATTCTTTCTCGCGACCACAAATCCTCGCTGAGCTTCCATCTGATGTCTAAAAAGTCGGCCATACACTTCAAAAACAATTAGGAGAATCGCAATATTAATCAGACCAAAGATCCAATTGAAATAGGTGAAGAAAAGAACAATGACACCAAGTTGGGTGAATGTGCTCAATAAATTTGTCAATTCAAATGCAAGTGACCATCTCCAATTATCTTTTGCCCCAGTTACCTCAGAGCTTGATTCTTTGAAAGCTTTGTCAAAAACATTTACTCGATAAATTCGTTGTAGGAAATGCCCTGCTCGGGTGCCACCGAAAAATAAAAAGAATGCCCCAACGAAAATGAAAAGTTTGGTGTGGCTTAAAGTACCTTCATGGAGAATAATTTTTGTGAACAACTTTGCTACTGCAAGTTCCGAGACCGAGATAAAAGCCGCAATTAAAACTAGGCTGATCAAAATAATTCGATACTTAGTGGTTGTGAAGAGTTCTAGTAGGGCCAGTCTAAGTTGATTGATAATTGTCAGCATGTGTTAATTATTCCTTAGTTTTGCTGAAGATACGATTGCTGCAATATGTCCAACTGTGACAAATAGGGCGATTCCAAGCGCGATTTCCAAAGATTCATTAAATGTTCCGAATACGGCCACATACATAGTGAATTCGACAGAATGAAACATCCGTTGTGCAGGTAAGAAATTGAAAATCTGGCGAAGCTTCCTAAGGATTCCTTTAGTTGGGAGATTAATTCCAGTTTTATCTTGAATTTTTGGAAGTCCGGAAAAAGCACGAGCAACATGAACTGCATCATTTAGGCCTTTATTTACAATGACTAAAATCGCAAGAAGTGCGCCCAGAAATGGAAATATCGAGTGAATTATTGTTTCATTTGGCCAATTAGCCAGGCGCAGACCAAAACAAATTGGGATTAGCCCT
>CAEZXV010000034.1_pt1 | contig 9248 bp, 7 predicted proteins | sample 7265341 | NCBI WGS metagenome assembly CAEZXV01 (sample SAMEA6813918, study PRJEB35770) | freshwater metagenome | biome: Freshwater; feature: Freshwater reservoir; material: water | place: Czech Republic | collected 2017-04-14 | depth 30m m | reverse complement strand
TTGTGCCGAATATAAATTCAGCACCACTTTTTTCTACTGCGACTCGAAGCAAGTTCTACCCCGGCTACATTTAAATATGTATCCGGCTCTTCTCACAGGCTCCAAGGTGATGGCCTCTTCTGCGCCTAGTTTGCGAGTCGTGGAGAATTCTAGCGCGGCGAAGTTGGTGTTTATGCACGCAAGGTTCTAATCTTTGCGCCTTACGTGTTCCGAAATACGTGAATTTAGAGATTTTAGAAGAGACTGGTGGATCCGTGCCAAAGAAGACCGCAGCGAAGAAGGCCGTTAAGAAAGCTCCTGCTAAGTCAGCAAAAAAAGCCGTGAAAAAGGCGCCAGCTAAAAAAGTTATTAAGAAGGCCGTTAAGAAGGCCGTTAAGAAGGCTCCAGCAAAGGCCGCAAAGAAGGTCGCCACCAAGGCGGCTTCGCCGGCCAAACGCTCTCCAAATATTGTTAAGCCATCTCTTGCCAAGAGCGGGAAGAAGCCAGTTGGAAAACCATTTCCCGCAAAGTTGCAGAGCACAACTAAAGGAAATTCCACAACCATCACAGTTACACCAAATGAAGTTGCAGTTGCAGAGGTTGTTGTTGAAGAACGCCGCTTAACAATGTTGCCACCACCTCGCCCTAATAAGACTATTAAAAAGGGCGTTGGCTTGAAGCCAATTAAGAGTGCGCCTGCTCCACTAGTTATAAGTGAAGGTGCTGAAAATTGGACTGCTACCGAGATGAAGGCCATGCGGTCGGAGTTAACGAAAGATTTAACTCGTCTACGTGCAGAACTTGCTGAAGTTGAAAGTGGAATGGAAGATTTAATTGCTGCCGCGGGCATGGGCGCCGGCGATGATCAAGCAGATGCAGGTACTAAAACTTTTGAGCGCGAGCATGAGATGTCACTTGTTTACAATGCGCGAGATATGGTCATTCAAACTGAACGCGCACTTGAGCGTATTGAAAATAAGAGTTATGGACGCTGCGAAGAGTGTGGAAACTCAATTGGTAAAGCACGACTTCAAGTATTCCCACGCGCAACGCTCTGTATGTCATGTAAGCAAAAAGAGGAACGACGCTGAATGTAGTTGTTCGACGAAAGTTGGCAGTGACGGCTTTCCTAATCTTCCTCGCAGATTACTTAACGAAATATGCAGCTGTATCTTTTTTGAGCGATGCACCAGTTAAAATTCTTGGAAATGTTCTTAAATTTGATTTAACCTTCAACACTGGCGCCGCATTTAGTTTGGCAACTAGCAAAACAATATATCTCTCAGTTTTTGCAATGGCAGTTGCGGGATTTATTTTCTTTTTCGCAAGCCGCATTGATTCAACAAAATGGGCAATCGCACTTGGTTTAGTCCTAGGTGGAATCTTTGGAAATTTGAGTGATCGAATATTTAGATCCCCTGGTGGCTTACAAGGAGCCGTGGTTGACTGGATATCTGTTCCACATTGGCCAACATTTAACATTGCTGACAGCGCCGTTGTTGTCGGAGTAGTTTCCATAGTTTCACTTATTTGGGCGCAGATACCGCCAAGATCGGCTGTTAAATGACCCTGAACCCAAGTGCTCGTGAAGTGCGATTTGTCTCTATACCTGAAGGTTTGCATCAAGAGCGAGTAGATGCAGCGCTCTCAAGATTGCTCGGACTATCTCGTTCGACAGTCGTAACTTTGATTGAGAATGGTGAAATAACGCGAAGCGGAAAAGCTTTAACAAAGTCTGATCGAGTTAACACCGATGATTATTTAGAGATAACAATGCCAGCAGCAGCAACCGAGCCAGTTTTAACTGCGACTCCAATTGAAGATTTCAAGGTTGTTTATGATGATTCCGATGTCATTGTTATTGATAAACCAGCCGGGGTGGCAGCACATCCAAGTCCGGGTTGGCGTGGCCCAACAGTTATTGGTGGCGTTATCGCTGCTGGATATCAAGTTTCGACAAGTGGCGCAGCAGAGCGCCAAGGCGTCGTTCATCGTTTGGATGTGGGAACTACCGGACTCATGGTTATTGCAAAGAATGAGAATTCTTATAGCAATCTCAAACAACAATTTAGAGATCGAACAGTTACGAAGGTTTATCACGCTCTGGTTCAAGGACATATGGATCCTACTGAAGGCACAATCGATGCACCTATTGATCGACATCCACGTGAAGATTATCGATTCGCAGTTGTAGCCGATGGCAAGCCAAGTATCACTCACTACAAAGCTTTGGAATTCTTTCCGGCAGTTTCGTTATTGGAAATTGAATTAGAAACTGGACGTACGCACCAAATTCGAGTGCACTTCTCGGCCCTGCGGCATCCATTAGTTGGAGATATGACCTATGGCGCTGACCACACAATTGCCGAACGACTCGAGATCACTCGTCCATGGCTCCATGCGCGTGAGTTGAAATTCATTCATCCGGCTTCCGGCGCAGAGATTGCTTTCTTCTCCGAGTATCCAGCTGACCTGACACGCTCTCTAGAAATATTGGCCAAAGGCCAAACCGCCCAACCTCAGTAGTAATCTCTCACAAATGTCTTCAGATTCCGGCTTCGTACACCTACACGTTCATACCGAGTATTCGATGCTCGATGGTGCGGCGCGCGTTGATGAATTGGTTGCCGAAGTTGCAAATCAAGGTATGCCTGCGATTGCAATTACCGATCACGGAAATGTTTTCGGAGCTTACGATTTTAATAAGAAAGCAATTAAAGCTGGCGTAAAACCAATTATTGGAATTGAAGCCTATGTTGCACCTGAATCTAGATTCGAGAAGAAGCGAGTCAAGTGGGCTGATGGAGGCGAAGATGATGTCTCTGGTGGCGGTGCTTACACTCACATGACTTTGTTGGCCGAAAACAATGACGGCCTTTCAAATCTTTTTAAACTTTCCTCACTTGCCTCCCTCGAAGGTTATTACTACAAGCCGCGCATGGATCGAGATCTTCTCTCTAAATATTCCAAGGGAATAATTGCAACGACTGGATGTCCCGGTGGTGAAATTCAGACCAGACTTCGTATGGGTGCTTACAAAGAGGCAAAGGTTGCAGCTTCTGAACTCCGAGATATTTTTGGTGTTGAGAATTTCTATCTAGAAATTATGGATCATGGAATAGATATTGAAACTCGAGTGAAGGCTGATCTCTTGAAACTCGGCAAAGAGCTGGGTCTACCGCTACTTGCAACAAACGATCTTCATTACACCCATCATGAGGATGCGGCATCTCATGAGGCACTTCTATGTGTTCAGTCAGGTTCGACACTTGCAGATCCCAAACGTTTTAAATTTGATAACAATGAGTTCTATTTAAAGAGTGCACAAGAAATGCGCACATTGTTCAAAGATCTACCTGAAGCTTGCGATAACACATTATTAATTGCCGAACGTTGTAACGTAACAATGCGCGAGAATGAGAATTTGCTTCCACAATATCCGGTCCCTAAGGGGGAGAGCGAAGATACTTGGTTGCGCAAAGAATCTAATAAGGGTTTAGCCGCGCGCCTTGGTGGAACAATTGAAGCGAAATATCAAGAACGTTTAGATTACGAGCTCGAAGTAATGATCAAGATGGGATTTCCTGGCTACTTCTTAGTAGTTTCAGATCTCTGTTCACACGCGAGAAGTGTTGGAATCAGAGTAGGCCCAGGTCGTGGATCGGCAGCAGGTTCATTAGTTTCTTACGCACTTGGGATCACAGCACTTGATCCAATTAAACATGGGTTGTTGTTCGAGCGCTTCTTAAATCCAGAACGTATCTCGATGCCAGATATCGATCTCGACTTCGATGAACGTCGACGTTCTGAAATGATCGCATATGCAACCCAAAAATATGGTGAAGATAGAGTTGCTCAAATTATTACCTACGGAACAATTAAATCTAAGCAAGCACTTAAGGATTCGACTCGCGTTCTCGGTTACCCATATGCAATCGGAGACAAATTAACTAAAGCGCTACCACCTTCAGTAATGGGTAAAGATATTTCTCTTGCCGGAGTATTCGATACAAAGAATGATCGCTATAGCGAAGCTGGCGAATTTCGGTCACTTTATGAATCTGATCCTGATTCGAAAAGAATTGTTGATACAGCTCGTGGCCTTGAAGGGCTAAAGCGCCAATGGGGTGTGCACGCAGCGGGCGTTATTTTGAGTAAGGAGCCACTGCTCGATGTAATTCCGATTCATCGACGTGAGGCTGATGGCGCAATCATTACGCAATTCGATATGGGCGCCTGTGAATCAATCGGTCTTTTAAAGATGGACTTCTTAGGACTTCGAAATTTATCGGTTCTAGATGATTGCTTACTAAATATTAAGGCAAACAAGGGCATCGACTTAGATCTTTCAACGCTCACTCTTGATGATCCAAAGACATATCAATTACTTGGCCGCGGTGAGACCCTTGGCGTATTCCAGCTCGATGGTGGACCAATGCGGGCGTTACTTCGACAGATGAACCCTGATTCATTCGAAGATATTTCAGCAGTTATCGCCTTGTATCGTCCAGGTCCGATGGGCGTGAATGCACACAACGACTATGCCGATCGCAAAAATAAGCGCCAAGAAGTTATTCCAATTCACCCAGAATTAATTGACGCACTAGCCGAAATTCTTGGTGACACTTATGGCCTTATTGTTTATCAAGAACAAGTTATGGCGATTGCCCAGAAAGTAGCGGGCTTTAGCCTCGGTCGCGCAGATCTTTTACGTAAGGCGATGGGCAAGAAGAATAAAGACATTCTGGATAAAGAATATGTTAACTTCGAAAAGGGTATGACGGATAACGGATTCTCGAAATCTGCGATAGATAAACTTTGGGAAACGCTTATTCCTTTCTCCGACTATGCATTTAACCGTGCGCATAGTGCTGGATATGGGATGGTCTCTTATTGGACTGCGTACCTAAAGGCTAACTATCCAACTGAATATATGGCCGCACTGCTAACAAGTGTTCGCGACGATAAAGATAAGAGTGCGCTCTATCTAAATGAATGTCGTCGAATGGGAATCAAAGTTCTGCCACCCGATGTCAATGAATCCCAATCTGATTACACACCACTCGGAACCGATATTCGCTTCGGCCTAACTGCCATTCGAAATGTTGGAGAGAACGTAGTTGCATCGATAGTTGCCAAGCGGGCAACCGCAGGTCGATATGAATCTTTCGGTGATTTTTTGGCGAAAGTTGATGCAAGTGTGTGCAATAAGAAGACAATCGAATCCCTGATTAAGGGTGGCGCTTTTGACTCCTTAAATCATCCTCGTAAAGGTCTTACTTTAGTTTTTCTTGAAGCAATCGATTCGGTAATGGAGGCCAAGCGCGCTGAATCAATCGGGCAATTCGATTTATTCGGTAGTACTCCAGGAGCTCAAAATTCAAATGTTTCAGGTGTTGAAATTGATATTCCAAATCAAGAGTGGGATAAAGCTTTGCTCCTAAGTTATGAGCGCGAAATGTTAGGACTTTATGTCTCCGATCATCCGCTCCTTGGCGTTGAACATTTATTGCGATCTTCCACCGATATGCCAATTAGCCAAATAAATGAAGATGGTGTCGGGCATGAACAGATCGTCACCATTGGTGGATTAATAACCCAGATTCAACGCAAAGTTTCTAGGCAGGGAACCCCTTGGGCAATCGTTACTGTTGAGGATTTAGAAGGTGCTGTTGATGTCATGTTCTTCTCAAATTCTTACACTCAACATTCTATGAATTTAATGGAAGATCGAATTGTTATTGTTCGTGGTCGCGTAGATAAACGAGAAGAGCAAGTAAAGATAATGGCCCTGGATCTTTCAACTCCAGATATTTCACTCGCTCCTACTGGGCCACTAATAATTTCGATGGATACCGTGAGATGCACGCCACCTGTGGTGGATCGCATTAAGGAGATTCTGCGTTCGCATCCTGGCAAGCGTGAAGTCCACCTTAAATTAGATGATGGCCGCAAGAGCCTTGTAATGAAAATCGGCGATGATTTGCGAGTAACTGCATCACCAAGTTTGAGCGCTGACCTAAAAGCAATTCTCGGCCCCGACTGTCTGGTTTAGATTAGAATCGGCGAGTGAAACCAACCGCCATCAGAACCGTTGACTTTCGAGGTCGCAACTTAAGCAAATCTGCATATCGAAATGAACTGCCACGAGCCACGATGGATATTGAAACTGCGCTAAAAGATATTGCTCCGATTTTGAGCAAAGTCAAAGGTGGTAGTGAAGCTGACTTATTGGATCTCTGTGAAAAATTCGATGGTGCAAGACCTGAAACAATTAGAGTTCCGAAATCTGAAATAACTGCAGCACTTGCCGCGCTAGATCCTAAAATCAGAAGTGCACTCGAAGAGGCGATACGAAGAGTCAAGAAAGCCCACACTGATCAGATTCGAACTGAGATTTTCACTTCAGTTGTAGATGGCGGTGAAATTACCCATAAACAAATTCCAGTTGATCGTGTCGGACTTTATGTTCCTGGCGGACGTGCGGTCTATCCAAGTTCTGTAATTATGAATGTAGTGCCAGCTCAGATTGCAAAAGTGGCGAACATCGCTGTTGCATCACCTCCGCAGGCCGACAACAACGGACTACCCAATAAAACTATTCTTGCTGCATGCGCACTTTTAGGAGTAGATGAGGTTTATGCGATTGGCGGTGCGCAAGCAATTGCGATGTTTGCCTATGGTGTTGAAGGTGTCTGCGAAAGCGTTGATGTAGTAACTGGTCCTGGAAATATTTATGTTGCCGCTGCAAAACGTGCACTTCGGGGGTTGATAGGGATTGATTCGGAAGCAGGCCCAACAGAGGTTGCAGTTCTTGCAGATAAAACTGCGAACGCTAATGAAGTTGCAGCCGATCTAATTAGCCAAGCCGAACACGATGTGATTGCGGCCGCTGTATTAGTGACGGATTCTCCAGAACTTGCTGTCCAAGTAGAAATTGAATTGGCAAAAAGAGTTTCAACCACCAAGCACGAGGCCCGAATACGCGAGGCGCTATCAGGCAAGCAATCTGCAATTGTTCTAGTTGATTCAATTGCCCAGGGTTTAGATGTTGTTAATGCATATGCCGCTGAACACTTAGAGATTCAAACTGCGAATGCGAAAGCAGATGCACAATCAATTAGAAATGCTGGAGCGGTATTTATTGGCAGATTCACTCCGGTTTCATTAGGTGATTATTCAGCTGGGTCCAATCACGTACTTCCTACCGGTGGGTGCGCCTGTCACTCGAGCGGTTTATCAGTTCAAACATTCCTAAAAGGCGTAAGTTTTATCGAATACAACGAGAGCGCCTTTAGCGATATTGCTCAGAGCGTTATAACTCTTGCTATTGCTGAAGACCTTCCTGCTCATGGAGAAGCAATGAGTGCACGCTTTGAAGGTGAATCTAAATGAGCGGAGATAAGAAAATTTCATGGCCAGCATGGCTTCCAATTAGGACTGAGTTATCAGATTTAATTCCTTACGGTGCACCACAGATAACTGGAGTGACTGCGCTTAATACAAATGAAAATCCATTTAAGGTTCCTGCCGTCGTTGTTGGAAAAATGCTTGAGTCACTTCCTCAAGTCTTAGAGAATTTGAATAGATATCCAGATCGAGATGCAGTTGAGCTACGAAGTAAGTTGGCGCAATATATAAATACGAGCACCAACTCAAAGTTTTTGGTCAATAATATTTGGGCCGCAAATGGAAGTAATGAAATATTACAGACTCTTATGTTGGCATGCGGTGGGCGTGGGGCACTTGGCTTCCTTCCTTCCTATTCTGTTCACCCACTTATTGCTAAGGCAACTGGAACGAAATGGATAGCAGGAGAGCGCAAGAGTGATTTTGGATTAGATCTTGATAGTGCGCTTAGTCAGATTGCCGACGTTAAACCGGGCCTAACATTTATCACCACACCAAACAATCCAACTGGAACCTGTACTGCGATTGCGGATATCGAGAGACTTGCCCAAGCTTGCCTGGCGATCAATGGTGTTTTGATTGTGGATGAGGCCTACCAAGAATTTTCTGACGAAATTTCAGCAGTCTCGCTTATTTCTAAATATCCAAATGTTGTTGTAGTTAGAACAATGAGTAAAGCCTTCGCCTTCGCAGGTGCACGTGTTGGTTATGCGATTGCAGATGAAGCGATGATTTCGGCGGCTTTAGTCACCAGACTTCCGTATCACTTGAGTTCGGCAACTCAGGCTCTTGCCCTTACGGCGCTTGCGTGCTCAGAATTATTATTGGCTGAAGTGGATGCGCTTATCAGCGAGCGAAATCGTGTTTCCAAAGAGCTAGAAAAAATTGGCTTTATCGTTATACCTAGCAGTGCAAATTTCCTACTGTTCTCTGGATTTCCAAATGACGCACATCAAACATGGAAAGCCCTTGTTGCCGAAGGCGTACTAATAAGAGATGTTGGATTGCCTGGTTATTTAAGAGTAACTATCGGACTACCTGCTGAAAACGAGCAATTTTTAGCAGCTATCGCAGCCCATAGGCCATAATTAGCTTTAAGTTTTAGATGATTAAGTTGATAGAAGGAGAAGAATGAGAACAGCACACGTAGCTCGCGCGACAAAGGAATCAAGTGTTGATGTAAAAATCAATCTCGATGGTTCAGGCGCAATTGATATTGATACCGGTGTGCCCTTCTTCGATCACATGCTCTCGCAATTGGGTAAGCATGCAGGTTTCGATCTAACTGTAAAGACAACAGGTGATGTTGATGTCGATTCACACCACACTGTTGAAGATACTTCACTTGCTTTTGGTCAGGCACTTCGTGAAGCACTTGGCGATAAAGCTGGAATCCGTAGATTCGGTGATGCAATGGTTCCACTAGATGAAGTTCTTGTTCAGGCTGCGGTTGATCTTTCAGGTCGTCCTTACTTGGTTCACCGTCAACCAGAAATTGTTGAACTAATTGGAACTTTCGATACCACGCTTGGTCGTCATATCTGGGAATCAATTGTTGCTGAAGCTCGGATTGCACTGCATGTACGTGTACTTGAAGGCCGAAATGCACATCACGTTTTCGAAGCACAATTCAAAGCAGTAGCTCGCGCTCTTCGCGATGCCTGCGCAATCGATAATCGCATTTCAGGAATTCCATCGACCAAGGGCGTGCTTTGATAGCAATTCTTGATTATGGTTCTGGCAATCTTCGCTCGGCGCAACGCGCATTTGAATTAGCACATACGGAAGTAGTTGTAACTAGCGATCCAAAGATTTGTTCCCAAGCCCAAGGTTTGGTTGTTCCTGGCGTAGGTGCTTTT
>CAEZXV010000033.1_pt1 | contig 9329 bp, 9 predicted proteins | sample 7265341 | NCBI WGS metagenome assembly CAEZXV01 (sample SAMEA6813918, study PRJEB35770) | freshwater metagenome | biome: Freshwater; feature: Freshwater reservoir; material: water | place: Czech Republic | collected 2017-04-14 | depth 30m m | reverse complement strand
GATCACTCTTGAATTCTGGCCGATGCGAGAGAGCACCGTTAGAAGTACGCCACGTTCCAAAGATTGCGCCTCATCGACAATCACATAGGAATCATGGAGCGAGCGACCGCGAATATGAGTCAGGGGCAGAACTTCAATTAGCCCGCGATCGATAATCTCATCGATTACTTGCTGGCTAACTAGAGCTCCTAATGTGTCAAAGACGGCTTGGGCCCAAGGTGACATCTTCTCGTTCTCACTGCCCGGCAGGTATCCAAGTTCCTGGCCGCCGACGGCATAGAGCGGGCGAAAAATTACGACTTTCTTATGTTGGCGCTTTTCTAGAACTGCTTCTAAACCAGCGCTAAGTGCGAGCGCGCTCTTTCCTGTTCCTGCTCGTCCGCCGAGAGAGATGATTCCAACTTCGCTATCCAGTAATAAATCGAGGGCAACTCGTTGTTCGGCGCTTCGGCCATGAAGTCCAAATGCGGAGCGATCGCCACGGACTAATTGCAATTGCTTATCTGGCGTAACTCGAGCCAGGGCGCTTCCTTTATCTGAATGGAGAACGATTCCGGTATGGCATGGATATTCCTTGCCCAAATCATTTGCAATCTTGTTACCTTCATAAAGTGCATCGATAACACTTCCCCCGACGCTGGCTTCAACCATTCCGGTCCAACCACTTGTCATCGCAAGTTCGGCGCGATACTCCTCGGATTTCACACCTACTGAAGAAGCTTTAACTCGAAGTGGTAGGTCTTTGGTAACTAGAACTACATCTCTAGATTCGGCCATCATGTTGCGAGCAATTGAGAGAATTCTTGAATCGTTAGATCCATCTCGCAAGAAGCCAGATGGCAGTGAAGAGGAATCCGAATGGTTAAGTTCTACGCGAAGGGTGCCACCTAAGTCATTTAGCTTTATATCTTCATCAAGGCGGCCATGTTCAATTCGCAGGTCGTCCAAGGTGCGAAGGGCAGCACGGGCAAAGTAACCAAGTTCAGGATGGTCGCGCTTTGTTTCGAGTTCACCAATAACTGTTATTGGGATGATTACTTCATGTTCGGCAAATCTAGTTAAGGCCACGGGGTCTGCGAGCAAAACGCTGGTGTCTAACACATATGTCATACGCGGTTCACGGGCGGAATTGGCCAATTGGCGCTCGCATTCTTTTTAGTTTTATTAGAAGGGTGGTGGGCTTCTGATGGGTAAAAGGTAAAACCACTAGCCGACCTAAGGCCCGCGACACGCTTATTTCAAAAGTTAATTTCTGTTTACTTACCATCACTTACCAAAGCGCCGATTGCGCTGTGAATACGCTCTAAGTGCTCGAAGGAAATCGACCCGGCGAAAATCTGGCCAATATGCTTCACAGAAATAAAACTCAGAGTGCGCGCTCTGCCAGAGAAGAAAACCACCTAGACGTTGTTCGCCAGATGTTCGAATTACTAAATCTGGATCAGGCAGACCAGCCGTATAAAGATGGCGACTTATTTCATCAACGGTGATTAGCTCAGCAATCTGCGCTGAACTCTTTCCAGAATTAGCTTCGGTGGCGATAAGGGATTTAACGGCATCTGCGATTTCACTTCGCCCGCCATAACCAATTGCCACATTAATTACAACGCCTTTAATTCCTTTGGTCTTTGCTGCAACGTCATTTAATTGATCCACCAAATTCTTGGGCAAAAGCTCCATAGATCCAACTGGGCGAATTTCCCATCTTCTGCGACTGGCCAAGTCATTAACTGTGTCGGCAATAATTTGGAGAAGAGGTTCTAACTCTTCTGGTGGTCGATTTAAATTCTGGTTTGAAAGCAGCCAGATAGTTAAGACTTCGACGCTTGATTCTTCGCACCAATCTAATAAATCTATTATTTTTTGCGCGCCAGCTTTATGGCCGCGAGAAGTTGAGGTGTCGCCATCAACTGATGGATTTGCTTTTGACCAACGTCGATTGCCATCCAAAATTACGCCAACATGGCGTGGGGTCTTTGTGAAGTCTAACTTTGAAAATAACCGGCGTTCATAAACCGGATAAAGAACCGATTTAATTACCGGCTTTAGATAACCTTTTAAGAAATCGGCCACTTAATTTTCGCCTAACTTAAGCTAGGGCTTTAAATTCTTTGATTGCTCGGCGTTCTGCAATGAAAGAGGCGATAGGCAGGGTTCCGGCAAGAATAAAAATAATTGTGCTAGCAAATGATTTACGGGCTTTTAAGCAGTAATGAAAAGCAGCAAGAACATAAATTGGGTAAGTAAAGCCATGAACCAGAGCAATCCAAGTGAAGTAATGGTGCGTGGATTTAAAAATCAAATAATGTGTTGGCACATTTACAAACCAGAGAAGCAGCGACATCACGCCGCAATAAATTGCCATTACTCGAAAGCGGATCATTGCTCCGTTTAGGGCGGCCTGACGTGGATTTAGTGTGCTCATAGCGCAACTTTACCGCCACTTTGCCGCTCTTTCATCGAATTATAAAAAGGCGCGAGCAGAACTATTAGCGCCATAAGCCACCAGATAAATACATAGGAGATGTGCTGCCAATAATTTCCCGGAACCTTAGATTTAAGTTGTGGCGCAGCAATCCTGGTTGTGAGGATTTCTTCTCCCAATTTTGTTGCTTCTGATGTAGCAACTACATACCCATCGAATAATGAAAGTTTGGTTTGCCCGACAACTAGTGCGGGATCAATTCTAGAGAGCTCGCCTTCTCCTGCTTTTGCAGAATCCGCAGTTTGCCTTGGGTATAAACGTCCCTTAATTTTTATCTCACCAGTAATCTCTTGACTCTCTAAACTTTCAACTCCGCGAACAACTAGAACTCCCCGCGCTCCACTTAGTTCTAGTAGTCGAACTTCTAGATTTGCCTTATTCGAGCTCTTGTCTCCAGGTAGCTTTTGTTGTGGCGCCGTAAATGTCTTTACATATTTACCACTAACGCTTACTAATTTATTTATTGCATCGGGAGCTAAATTTGAATTCGCATCTGCAATTATCTCAAGGCTAATTCTTGGTGCATCTGCAATAACCTGATTTGAAGCTTTAACATCGCGCGCTCGATTTAATTGCCAATTCCCAAGGCCGATAAAAGTTAGCGAGAGAAGCAGAGCCACTAAGAGTTGGGCAAAGAAACTTTTACTTCTCTTCATCGCGATCGGATAGCTTTTTATATCTGCGGTAGAAGTTCCAGAGAAGAAGGGCAACTGCCGAGCAGAGAATAATCATTGTGATTGAGCCTGCTACGCCGACGTCAATGGTTGTTCTACCGTTCATGTGCAGATTGTATTGAGATTACGTAGACTTGCACGTATGACCGAGCCGTATGAAGGCGACCCATACCTGCAACAACGATATGGAATTAGCCAGAGCCGTATTCCAAAGTGGCTAATTAGTGCGCTCTTCTTTGCAATTATTGGCGGCGGTTGGCTGGCCTGGTCGGCAAATCATTATTCCAATCCAGATATTAGATCCACATTGATTTCATTCCACGAAATTGATTCGAAGAGTATTGAGATTCGCTATTCGGTTGAAGTTAAAGATCCTAAAACTCAAGTGACCTGCCGATTGAGCGCCCGTGATTACGGCCTAAATATCGTGGGCCAAATTGATGACCCAATTCCATTTGGGAGTAGAAAAGTGGTTCGAGTAGTTCAAATTCCCACCCGCCTTGCAGCGGTAAATGCTCAGATTGAATCTTGCACGACTGCTTGATTCTTAAATAAGTTGTAAACTCCTCGCCTTATGGCAATCGAACCTACTCAAACTTGGCTTACCCAAGAAGCCGCTGATCGCTTGGCTGCAGAACTCGCAGACCTTGAAGGTCCCCGTCGCGCTGACATCGTAAAGAAAATAGAAGCAGCGCGTGCGGAAGGCGACCTAAAAGAGAATGGTGGATACCACGCAGCTCGCGAAGAGCAAGGAAAGATAGAAGGCCGTATTCGTCAATTGAAACACATGTTGGAAAATGCCCACATCGGAAATCCACCTGCAGGTGAATCTGGAGTTGTTGGACTTGGAATGCTTGTAACAGTTGATATTGCTGGCGATGAAATGAAATTCCTACTTGGCTCTCGCGAAATTGCTAGCGGCGATGTCGATGTCTATAGCGAAAAATCTCCACTAGGCGCCGCAGTTCTTGGTGCAAAGATTGGCGAGACCGTTAAATACACAGCGCCAAATGGCCGTGAAATTAGCGTTGCAGTTCTAGAAGCCCAGAACTTCTTCTAAATTACTTACTAACCCTCACATATTTGCGCACGCTAATTGGCGCGAAAATTGCAACAAGTAGGACCATATAAATAAGCGACATAAGTATTGGATTCTCACTTGGCCAAGAGTTTGCTGTCGCACCGAAAATATTTTGAGTTCCAAATAGTTGACGGCACGCCGCAACCATTGTGGAAACTGGATTCCATTCCGCAAAATATTGCAAAATCTTCGGCATTCCAGTTGTTGGTGCAAAGGCATTTGATAAGAAGGTAAGTGGGAAAACTGTCATGAAAACTAAATTTTGGGCCACTCGCTCTTCGCGGACAGAGAGACCAATCAAAACTCCGATCCATGACATCGAATAACCGAAGGCAAGTAAGAATAGAAATCCCAAGAGAACTTTTACGATTCCACTGCTTGGGCGCCAGCCAACTAAGAATCCAACAAGGCCCATAACAATTAGTGTTACAACATTCTGTAAAGTGTCACCAACTGTGCGACCAATAACGACCGCCGATCTTGAAATCGGCAGCGATCTAAATCGATCAATCAAACCTTTCTGCATATCCGCAGCAAGGCCAACTGCCGTAGCAGCAAGAGTAAATGCCACGGTTTGAACGAAGATTCCTGGCATTAAAAGTTGAACATATCCGCCTTTAACTCCGGAATCAATTGCGCCACCAAAAACGTAACGAAATAAGAGAACAAACATTGCGGGCTGAATAGTCGCAAAAATTAATACTTCAGGAATACGAATCATCTGAAGAAGCTGGCGCTTAGTTATAACTAAGAAATCACTTACGCTTTGCAACATTTGCGCCTCCCTCAACAACTACTTCTGCGACATGGCCAGTAAGAGAAATAAAGACATCATCGAGCGAAGGTCGCTTTAGCCCGATATCTAGTGGATGAATATTGGCATCATCGAGAAGTCGTAAAACTTGAATAAGCGAAGCACTTCCGTTGCTGACAGGTGCAGAAATTTTGCGAATTCCGTTATCAACTGAAGGCTTTGTGCCAGTTACTTGTTCAACAAGTTTTGTGGCTTCCGGTATTTGATTTACCTCAACAGTGATTTCTAAACGCTCGCCACCGACTTGATTCTTTAATTCATCAGCAGTGCCGCGGGCAATTACTTTCCCGGTATCGATGACTGCGATTGAATCTGCAAGGTGATCTGCTTCTTCCAAATATTGAGTTGTAAGGAGAAGAGTTACTCCACCTTTCACAAGTTCATCAATGACTTCCCACATCTCCATGCGACCACGTGGATCAAGCCCAGTAGTTGGTTCATCTAAAAATAAAACTTTTGGTTTCACAATTAGCGAAGCGGCTAGATCAAGGCGTCTGCGCATACCACCGGAGTAAGTTCTAATTGGCCGTTTTGCTGCTTCAGTAAGTGAAAATTTTTCTAACAACTCTTCGGCACGTTTTTTCGCAGCGCTTGAATTTAAGTGATAGAGCCGACCAAACATATTTAAGTTATCCCAACCCGTTAAAGTTTCATCAAGCGCTGCATATTGGCCAGAAAGTCCAATTACTTTGCGAACTTCATCAGGGTGTTTTAAAACATCAATTCCAGCAACTGTTGCACTTCCAGAATCCGGAGTTAAAAGCGTTGCAAGAACGCGGACTGTTGTAGTTTTGCCCGCGCCATTTGGTCCAAGTAATCCAAGAACAGTGCCTTCTTCAACATCAAGGTTTAAGCCATCTAAGGCCTTAACCTCGCCATCTCTATATGATTTAACTAACTCTTGGGCGACAATGCTCTTCATAAGGCCACCTTAATACTCTGGTTGTAGGGCCGAGTAGTAACCTTGCCCCTATGTCTAATAAAAATCATGAAGCTCCTAAAGCCCTTTCACACAAAGAAATTATGTTTGTCCTGAGTGGACTTATGGTCGGTATGTTGCTGGCCGCCCTTGATCAAACAATTGTCTCTACCGCACTAAAGCGCATCGTTGAAGATTTCGATGGTCTTGCCCATTACACCTGGGTTGTTACCGCCTATCTCCTAACTTCAACAGCTTCGACTCCGCTTTACGGAAAAATTTCAGATCTTTATGGTCGCCGTCCAGTATTCCAATTCGCAATTGTTACTTTCCTAATTGGTTCATTTGCAGCAGGCGCCGCAACAAGCATGACGCAACTAATTGCCTTCCGTGCAATTCAAGGTTTAGGTGCTGGTGGCTTGATGTCACTTACCTTCGTAATTATTGGCGACATTATTTCGCCTCGTGAACGTGGAAAGTATCAAGGATATTTCGGTGGCGTATGGGGGCTCTCTTCTGTTGCTGGCCCACTACTAGGTGGATATTTCTCGGATCACGCACAAATTCTTGGTGTTACTGGCTGGCGCTGGATTTTCTACATCAACTTGCCATTTGGAATCGCTGCACTAATCATCACTTCAATCTCGCTTCATATTCCAAAAGTTAAGCGCGAACATAAGATTGATTATTTAGGTGCATTACTTCTAGTTGCTGGGGTTTCTTCACTTCTACTTGGAATCTCTGTTTATGGTCCGCAAGATGGTTGGAAAACTTCAAAGACAATTACAGCGCTAGTAATCGCACTTGTATTAGTCCTTGTATTTATCTATCACGAGAGCCGTGCACAAGAGCCAATCTTGCCGTTAACTTTATTTAAGAACCACACATTTTCAGTTACATCGATTCTCGCATTCATTATTGGTGCTGGAATGTTCGGTGCAATCGTTATGTTGCCACTTTATCTACAGGTTGTTAAGGGCGATTCCGCTACTTCTGCAGGCTTGAAGTTGATTCCATTCATGATCGGTATCGTTTCAATGTCTATTGTGAGCGGAAAGTTAATCAGCAAGCATGGTCACTACAAACGCTACCCAATTATTGGATTAGCACTGATGACTATCGGAATTCTTGCGCTCTCAACACTTACTGAAACCACTCCATTCTGGCGTCTTTCTATCTTCGCCGTTTTAATTGGTGCAGGACTTGGTTTCTCAATGCAGACCATTGTTATCGCTCTTCAGAACTCAGTTGAATTCAAAGACATGGGCGTTGCCACAAGCGCAAACACCTTCTTCCGTTCAATCGGCGCAACAATCGGTGTTGCACTTTTCGGAACTGTTTACGCAAGTCGCTTAACCCATAACTTGCCAGTTGAAATTGCTAAGTTGAAAGCTAGCAATCCAGCGGCTCTTGTCGGTGCAACTCCTGAAAAGTTTGCAGCTCTTAAGGACAACACCGCAGTATTAAAGACTTTCACCCCAGAACTTCAAGCGGGAATAGTTCACGCCTTTGTGAATTCATTCCATGTTGTCTTTTTAACAGCCGCACCAGTCACTGCAATTGGTTTCGCAATTGCATTCATTCTGCGTGAAACTCCACTTCGCAGTGGAGCCGGGCACCAAGCTGCAAAAGAAGAGGCAGCAGGCGAGGCGCTTGCTTAATAAAAATATTAAAGGGCTATTACCGCGAGAGGTCTATGTTCTTGCGGTAGTAGCCTTTTTTGTTGCACTTGGCTACGGAATGATCATTCCGGCAATTCCACTTTTTGCTAAGACTTTCCATGTTAACAATGCCCAAATCGGTGCAATTATTTCGGCATTCGCACTAGCTAGATTCGCAATGGGTCTACCCGCAGGAAAATTGATTGATATTTTCGGCGAACGTCGCGTGCAAACAACTGGACTAATTCTTGTTGCTGCCTCTTCTGCGGCCGCGGGAATGGCTCAAAGTTATTGGCAGCTTTTAGTCTTCAGAGCTCTTGGTGGAATTGGATCAGTAATGTTCTCGGTCTCTGCAAGTTCACTTTTAATGAGATCAGTCGATGATTCAATTCGCGGACGGGCTCAATCAACATTTAATGGCGGCTTTCTAATTGGCGGCATTGCCGGCCCAGCAATCGGTGGAATTCTCTCGATTATTTCACTTCGCGTTCCATTCTTTGTTTATGCATTCACACTGGTCTGCGCGGCATTTGTTACTTCATTCTTTCTATCAGCGAAACGCCTTGGTAGGTCTATTAAGAACAAACAAGATCCAAGTGATCGAATTCTTCTAAAGGATGCTCTAAAGAGTTATCCATACGTGGCCGCGATGGCTATTTCATTCCTTGCTAACTGGGTTCTCTTTGGACTAAGAAATTCCATCTTGCCGCTCTTTGCAAAAGAGCATCTCGGTGCTTCAAACTCGACTCTCGGCCTTGGTTTTACAATTGCCGCAGTAGTTCAAGGAATTGCACTTGTTTACGTTGGAAAAATTTCAGATTTTCGTGGCCGTAAATTTGCACTAATGATTGGCTCTTTCACTCTTTTATCTGGTGTCGCAACAATAATTATTTCTTCACACTGGTGGTATTACTTCCTTGCAATGGTCTTCTTCGGTGTAGGTGGCGCCTTTGAAGGCACTGCAGCTTCATCAGTTGTTGGTGACCTGTTCGGCGGTAAAGGGGGCCGCGTAATTGCACTCTTTCAAATGGCCGGTGACTTCGGAAATATCATCAGCCCGGTCTTGCTTGGCTGGTTAGTCGATGCGCATTCTTATCGCCCAGCATTCATAGCAACAGCAGCAGTGTTTTCATTAACACTGCTGCTGTCAGCAAAGATGCCAGAAACTAGAAAGCTTAATAGCAACTAGTCGCGACGAAGTATTGAGATTAAACGCAATACTTCTAGGTAAAGCCAAACTACGGTAACCATAAGCGCAAACCCCGCACGCCATGATTGTTCTTGTGGTGCGCCACTAGCAATCATCTTTTCAATCTGATCAAAGTCCATCACAAGGAAAAATGTTGCAAGCAATACGCCACCGACTGCAAGAAGTGGGCCAAAGCCAGAGAGTCCATATAGACCCATTCCATTACCAAGTCCGAAGAATGATCCAATCATTGAACCGAATCCAAGAATCAAATATCCAAAAAGTGCACCCATCATTACACGAGTGAATTTTGGAGTAACTCGAATTCGCTTGCTCTTATACGCCCACAAAACTCCAGCTATAGCCGCGATTGTCGCAACAAGTGCTTGGCCAACAATTCCGTTGTATTGCACTTCATAAATTCGACTTAGTGATCCTAAAGCTAAACCTTCAAGTGCTGCGTAAGCAATTGTTAAACCTGGCTTAACTTTTTGGGTAAATGATAG
>CAEZXV010000032.1_pt1 | contig 9520 bp, 9 predicted proteins | sample 7265341 | NCBI WGS metagenome assembly CAEZXV01 (sample SAMEA6813918, study PRJEB35770) | freshwater metagenome | biome: Freshwater; feature: Freshwater reservoir; material: water | place: Czech Republic | collected 2017-04-14 | depth 30m m | reverse complement strand
TTTCGGGCCAACAATAAATCTCTTGGTTTAATAATTAAAAGTCCAACGGCTGCAATTTCATCAGCTGCATAACCAGGAAGTTTGGCAAATAAGAATCCAATTGCGCGAATTGCTGCGCTACCAATAATTTGAATTGCAATCCATGGCAAAAGCCACCATGAAGCATTAGCTAACAAAACGTATGCTGCATTCTTTCTATCTAATAGCCGAGGTCGATGCAAAAATGCTTCTTCAACATCAACACTACGACGTTCTGAAGCCGAAGCTTCAGCGTGATAAACAAGTGCTTCTGGCGCAGTCATTACTGAAAAACCAGCAACACGAGCCCGCCATCCCAAATCCACATCATCTCTAAAGAGAGCAAGATTTGGATCGAGTCCGCCTAAATCTTCAAAGATTTGACGCCTTGCCAACATCGCAGCGGTACTAACTGCCATAACTTCTGTTGGTTGATCAAATTGTCCTTGATCTTGTTCGCGAGGATCTAAGCCAGTCCACCGTGCACCATTTACGGCAATGCTGATGCCAACTTCGAGTAAATGTCTTCGGTCATACCAGCCACGTAATTTTGGTCCAACGAATGCAACTTGTGGTTTATCTGTTAAGCCATCAATCAAAATTTGTAGCGCTGTTCGAGTGGGAGCGCAATCGTCGTGCAAAATCCAAATTAATTCTTCTTGTGCATCACTCTTTAATTTTTTAGCTGAACCAAGTGCGAGCGCAATTGCATCACCAAAACCCGCATCACGATCTGTTTTGATTACTGTGATTCCAGCACCAGTTAACATTTTTACTGAGTTATCGATTGATCCAGTATCGACTGCAATCATTCGATCTACTGGTCTGGTCTGCGCAGAAATTGCAGCAATTGATTCAGGTAACCAAGTCGCACCATCGTGCGAAACTAATATTGCTGTGATGAAAAAATTGTCAGCCACAAGCGATGAGTTTTAGGTTTACGCAGAGCGGCGCTTTAGGCGACGACGCTCGCGTTCGGAGAGGCCTCCCCAAATACCAAAACGTTCATCATGTGCGAGCGCGTATTCCAAGCACTCACCACGTACGTCGCAAGATAAACAGACTCTTTTTGCTTCGCGGGTTGATCCGCCTTTTTCAGGGAAGAAAGCTTCTGGATCGGTCTGAGCACATAGAGCGCGCTCTTGCCAGGAAAGTTCGATACCGTCGCTACTGATTGGGCCTAAATCGCTCATACGGGAACTCCTTCAAACTTTTAGCCGCCCGGGTGGGGCGGGGTTAATAAGAGAATTACACGCGTGTAACTCGATTAAGTCAAGCCCGAGTGCGGCATATTTACGCTCAAAATTAATAAATATCGCCCAATTTACGTAATTTTTCGAGATTTAATGGGAAATCTTTGTAAATACGAATTAGAAACCGAAAAAATTATTCTCCGCAATCACATCAGCTGGGACGTTAAATCCGGCAGCAACAAAACAATTTGTAAGCCTTGCCCGTTCTCCAATACTTGCCCCATCACCAATAACTGAACTCTCAATTATCGCCAGCTGGGCAACTTTGGCATCTCGTCCAACAACGGACCCACCAGTTACTTGAGCGCTAGAAGCAATATTTGAATTTGGCAGAGCTAAGAAATCTTTTGAAGTTGCAAAGACAAGATCGCGCGATGCCTTTAATAGCGCTGCAGGTGTTCCGATATCTAGCCAGTAAGAAGTATCGATAAAACCAAATACTTTTGCACCAGATTTCAGCAATGAAGGAAAAGTTTCGCGTTCGACACTAACGACTTTTCCAAACGGAATCGTATCTATAACCGATCTCTCAAAGATATAACTTCCAGCATTAATAATGTTTGTCGGTGGATTTTCCATTTTTTCGTTGAAAGCAGATACCCGGCCACTGTCATCTAACTCGACTGCGCCGAATGCACGCGCATCTTCGACCTTAGTTAGGTATAGCGTTACATCAGCGCTATTTGCTTCATGAAAATTGAATTGTCCATCTAAATCATGGTGACTTAAAACATCGCCATTAAATATTGCTACTGGTCCGCTTCCAGTAAGCATCTGTGCGGCATTACTGATGGCGCCACCAGTTCCAAGCGCCACTTCTTCAACGGCATATCTAATTGAAATTCCAAAATTCTTGCCATCGCCAAAATATGGCTCAAACAACTCGGCCTTAAATGAAGTTGCAAGAACAATCTCAGTAATTCCCGCATCCCGTGCCTTTAGAATTTGATGTTCGGTAAATGGCACACCGGCCACCTGAAGCATTGGCTTAGGCGTGTTATTAGTTAGCGGAGCAAGTCTGGTACCACGCCCACCAACTAAGAGAATTGCGCTTCGATTTTTACTGTGCAAACTTCTCAAACTTCAATCCGATTTGATTAGCAATCTCAGTAATTGTGCCCATGATTGAAAGAGTTTCATCTAATGGCAACATTGGAGATTCTTTTTCGCCAGCTCGGAAACACCTTGCGAACTCAATTGCCTCTTCGCGAAGACCATGGCCGACATATCTCTTATCTGATCCACCAATTACTTCATCTTTATGGTTTATAACTCGCCATGTAGTTGGGTTGTAGAAAGTACGATCGATTTCGATTCGGGCATCGCTTCCAATAATTAGCGCGCGATTAGGAGTGGCAGCTAAATTTGTGGTGTTTAAGAGAGCTTGTGCTCCACTTGGATACTCCAAAATTATTGAAGTCTGACCATCAACACCAGTAAATGCCTTAGTGCTTCGAGCAGTAACTCGTGATGGTGTTCCCAAAACCATTGATGCAAATGAAACCGGATAAATTCCTAAATCAAAAAGTGCGCCCCCGCCAAATTCTGGAGCGAATAATCGGAAGTTTGGATCCTTTACAAACCATTGGCCATGATCGGCGCGAACAGAAATAATTTCACCCAATACTCCGGATTTAATTACTTCGCGAATTGCAATCATATGTGGCAGATAACGTGCCCACATGGCCTCCATCAATAGCAAATTCTTTGATCTGGCGGTATCAATCATTGTTTTAGTCTCGTCATAGCTCATTGCAAACGGCTTCTCACATAGAACTGGCTTGCCAGCATTAAGCGCCAAGAGCGTGTCACGCATATGCATTGGGTGGTGGGTCGCAACATAAACACCATCAACATCTGGATCATTTACTAATTTTTGATAAGAGTCATGGCGATGTCCGATTGCAAATTTATCAGCAAAGGCATCGGCTTTAATTTGAGTACGAGATCCAACTGCAACTACTCGATGATCTTCAAGACGCAATACATCACGAGTAAATTGTTCGGCAATACCGCCGGCTCCGAGAATTCCCCAACGAAAAGGCGTTACAGTCATTTGGCTCCCCCATTAATAAATCTAAAATATCTTGCATTTTTCTGCTGGCGTGAGTCTAATCCCAGAGCTAGAAAATAAGTATAGGAAAATAAAAATCGGGCTCAACCGGCAAATTTCTGCCTGCGGAGCCCGACTTTATTTACTAGTTGAGGCTATTCAGCCTTGCCTGCTGCTTTGTTTAGCGCACGTAGAACTTGGTAGCCAATTACAGCAACCAAAGTACCGTTGATGATTCCACCGAAGGAATAATCTCCACGCTTCCATGTCATGTCAGCAATACCGATAATCAAGGTTGTTGCTGCGATGAATAGGTTTGTTGAATTTCCGAAGTTAACTTTGTTTTCGATCCAAATCTTGGCACCGAGAACGCCGATCATTCCGTAAAGCGCAACACCTACGCCACCGAGAACACCAGCAGGTGTAGCGCTAAGGATTGCGCCAAACTTTGGTGAAAGTGAGAGCAAGATTGCGCCAACGCCAGCTACCCAATAAGCAGCTGTTGAATAGATGCGAGTAGCAGCCATTACGCCGATATTTTCGGCATAAGTAGTTGTTCCTGAACCGCCACCGATACCAGCAAGTGTTGTTGCAACACCATCGGCAAATAGGGCGTTACCCATTTGGTTATCTAGATCGTTACCTGTCATTGCAGAGACTGCTTTAACGTGTCCAACGTTTTCAGCAATCAAAACTAGAACTACAGGGATGAAGAGCAGGATTGCATTTGTATCAAATGAAGGTGTTGTGAATGTTGGCATTGCGATCCACTTTGCAGCCTTAACGCCATCAAAGTTGATATCTCCGCTAAATGCAGCAAATGCATAACCAACAACAATTCCACCAAAGATGCTGATACGGCCAAGGAAGCCCTTTGCCATTGCGCCGATGATTGCAACTGCAGCAAGTGTGATAATTGCTGTTAGAGGTGCTTGCTTAAAGTTATTGTTTGCAGCGCCAGCAAGGTTTAGGCCGATAATCATTACGATCGAACCTGTTACTACTGGTGGCAATAGCCAGTTAACCCAGCCAATTCCGACTGCATTAACGATAAGACCAACAACGGCAAGAATTACACCGGTTGCAACTACGCCACCAAGTGCTACTGCCATTCCGCCATTTGTCATTGCAGCCGCAATTGGCGCAAGGAATGCAAATGATGAACCTAGGTAGCTAGGTACTTTGTTCTTAGTTAGCGTTAAGAAAATTAGTGTTCCAACACCAGAGAAAAATAGAGTTGTACTTGGTGGAAATCCAGTGATGATTGGTACTAAGAATGTTGCACCAAACATTGCTGCGATATGTTGAATACCGACACCGATTGTTAAAGGCCAAACTAGGCGTTCGCCTGGCTTAACTACATCGCCATCGGCAACTTTCTTGCCATTTCCATGAAGTTTCCAAGATAAAAGTGACATTCACTTTCCTTCCCATTTCCTATGTTTATGGCCACAGAGTTCTCTGTGGCTGGGGAACATTTGAAAAAAATGGTAAGTCGCTACGCAGCAGTAGCCCCGTAATCACACGCGAAATCGGGGGCTAATTTGGGGTGAGTTGAGCGTGAATCCCAATAATTAACTGCGTTTTGGGCTATTTAATGTTAATTACAGAGTGAATGGTGGGTAATCGTCGGTGACCAGAATTACTGCATAACCATAAAGACGATTCCAAAATTCAATAGTTGCAAGAACAAAGTTTGCAATGCTCTCTGGATAGTTTCCAGTGGCGCTTGTGATGATCCAAGCAACAAAAGTTAGAACTAATCCGATGACTGCGTAAAGGATTCCCACTATGAAAAGTGGAATTGCGAAGAACCACTTAACTAGAGGCAGAACGCGAGATAGCTTTGCGCCACCTTCGATTTCTGGAAGATCTACCTTGATATTTGGATTGGCTTCAATTGAAGGATATTCATCGGTCAGCAGCAATGCATAGGCCGAAATGCGAGCATTTAATTCCAGCATTGATTTGTTAAATGAAAGAACATAACTTGGGTAAACCCCGCGAACCAAGAGAGCCAATAGAGCTGGCATGAAAAGCAGACCACCGAAAGCGGCACCGGCATGCATTGATTGAGTAAATGAACCGATAAAGACCGCCATAGGGAAAACCAAAATACCGCGGAAGAAAACCGTTTTGCGATCGCGATTTGTTAGTTGGATTTCGATTGATGTTTCGACTTGGTTTGATTCAGCAATACTGCTCATTTTTTCCTCTATTTTTTCTTGTTGTCGATCTCTTTGATCAACTTAAATTGGCCATCGCCAAGTTGACCTTGGTTGGCATACATTTCTAACTTTGCTCTTGTGTCAGCGATATCTAAATTGCGCATTGTTAATTGGCCGATGCGATCTGCGGGACCGAAGGCGGCATCTTCTGTGCGTTCCATAGATAACTTATCTGGGTGATAACTAAATTCTGGACCTGTTGAATTAATAATTGAGAAATCATCACCGCGACGTAGACGAATTGTTACTTCACCAGTTACGGCAGAGGCAACCCAACGCATCAAAGATTCGCGCAACATAAGTGATTGTGGGTCTAACCAGCGGCCCTCATATAGAAGACGGCCTAAACGACGTCCTTCAGCGTGATAATTCGCAATTGTGTCTTCATTGTGGATCGCACTAATCAGGCGCTCGTAGGCGATATAAAGAAGTGCCATTCCTGGTGCTTCATAAATTCCACGACTCTTTGCTTCAATAATTCTGTTTTCAATTTGATCTGACATTCCAAGACCGTGGCGACCACCAATTTCATTCGCTTTTTGCATAAGCGCAACAGCTTCTAATTTCTGACCATTGATTGCAATTGGACGACCTTTTGAAAATTCAATCTTCACATCTTCAGTTTCAATCTTCACTGATTCTTTCCAGAATGCAACGCCCATAATTGGATCAACGATTTCTAGCGATGTATCGAGATTCTCAAGTGTCTTGGCTTCGTGGGTTGCACCAAGAATATTTGCATCAGTTGAATAAGCTTTTTCAACACTGTCGCGGTACGGCAAGTTACGAGTTGATAGCCATTCCGACATTTCCTTGCGCCCACCAAGTTCATTTACGAAATCAGTATCAAGCCATGGCTTATAAATCTTTAAATTTGGATTAGCTAGAAGTCCATAACGATAAAAACGTTCAATGTCATTGCCTTTGTATGTTGAACCATCGCCCCAGATTGAAACGTTATCTTCAAGCATTGCGCGAACTAGGAGTGTTCCAGTTACTGCGCGGCCCAGTGGGGTTGTGTTGAAATATGTTTTTCCACCTGAGCGAATATGAAATGCACCGCAAGCAATCGCTGCAAAGCCTTCTTCAACTAGTGCTTCTTTACAATCGACTAAGCGTGAACCTTGCGCGCCATAAGCTTTTGCGCGGCCAGGAACCGAATCAATGTCTGGTTCATCGTATTGACCAAGATCAGCAGTGTAAGTAAAAGGTACAGCGCCCTTTTCGCGCATCCATGCAACCGCAACCGAAGTGTCTAGGCCGCCAGAGAAGGCGATACCAACTCTTTGGCCAACTGGAAGTGATGCGAGGACTTTTGACATGAGAGGAGTCTAGGACATCACCGCATAGAGCCGAAATTAATTCCGATACACATCTAGTCGATGGCCAATATCTATTCGATGGCCAATATCTATTCGATAGAAAGCGTCAGGATCTCGCTTAGCGCCCACTTGCGCAGGGTTTCTAGTTGAGGTTCCAACAATTCACATAGGATTTTTGAGCTTGGCTCTTTCTTAGCAATTTCAACCAAAGCTTCATCGATCGAGAATTTAGTCGGGGTTAGGTTCACACTCATAAGATTCATTGTTAGTTTCGAGATTTCACGCATTCTAAAATTTATAGCATCAAGTGCTGTAATTTTTAGATTCTCATTCCTCTCGACTGCAGCTTTTTCAATCAGCGAAATCGAGTTATTCAATATCTTGATCTCGGAAATCAATTGATTAAGACTTGTGATTTCAGGTCCGCTGCTCATGGGAAAAGTATGTAGTTCCAAGTTGCTTCGCGCAAACTTCGTTGCCTTTTTTTAGGCTGCGCTTACCAATTAGATGCTGCGCTTACCAATTAGATGCTGCGCAATTACTCGTAGCGCATAAAAACGAGGGCAATAAAATCTAGCTCGATCGAATGCATCAAACGCCTTTGCTTATGCACACCTTAATTTCATTAACAGTTAAACCAAAAATTCTGTTATACCCTCGTTGAGATTCTCTCAATGTCAGTGCTTGCAACAATAATCTAACTATGCAAATCGAATCCGAAGCTACAAGAAAATTGGGCGAACGCATCTCTGAAATTTTGCACTTGCCTGCTGGACTTGATTGCGTAAATGAATTGTGGAAAATATCCCCTGAGAATCTTGATTATGCGGGTCGAGTTGATTATCTAGCAGCGCTTGAAAAACAGAGCGGTTGGTTTAATGTCTGGTTGCAACATGCGATCGTTGTAGTTGCAGGCAATGAACCTAGCCGAGTTGATTCAATGTATTCGGGTGTAGATGACTCAGAGCGCGAAGAAATTGCTACTGCTCTGCGGTTATCTGGATCAACGGCGCAAAGTCGAATTGATGTAGCCAGAACGTTGATGCAGCACCTACCGGGTGCTACAGCTGCACTCGCAATCGGCGATATCTCTCCTGCTCATGCAAATGTGATTGCAAGAGAAAGTGCACAATTAATTCGCCAAGGAGTTGCGCCAGAAGTCTTAAAGCTGATTGAAACCGAAGCAATAGCCCATGCAGAATTCCATACTCCTGCACAAGTCGCCAATAAAGTTCGCTCTTGCATTGCGATGTTCGCACCTGAACAATTTGAAGCTGCGGCTGTGGAAGAGAAAAGCGCACGCAAGGTTTCATACTTTCCAAGCCCAAATGGAATGGCCACGATAGTTGCATTTCTACCTGCTCCAGATGCGCAAACCATAATGTTGGCAATAGATCGATTGGCCAATAAAACTAATGGGATAGCTAAAGAAAAACTTCGTGCATTCCGTAAGAACTCGGATTCAAGTTTTAATAGTGAGAGAAGAGCCAAAAATGGAACAGGTGCTGGTAATCAAATTAGTACTGAAATACAGAGAGGAATTGACACTAAAACTAGTGAAAACTTCAACTTAAGAGATTTCAGCGAAGACTTGATGGACCCTATGGATGCACATCGCGCTGATGCGATTACTGCAATAGCCGCATTGTTTTTAGAAACAAGCGATGATCAGATAATGAATCACGGTCGCCCAGTAACAGTAAATCTGACAATTGATCTACCTACACTTCTCGGCCTTGCCGAAAACCCCGGACAATTAAGTGGATATGGTCCAATACCTGCATCTGTGGCGCGCGAACTTGCCGCCGATGGGAAATGGCGAAAATTTATCACCGACCCAACAACTGGAAATCTTCTTGATTTTGGTCGTGAAAGTTATTTACCTCCCCAAGCATTGCGAGATTTTCTACTTGCTCGAGATAGAACTTGCAGATTTCCTGGGTGTAGACGTTCGGGAATAAAAGGAGAAATTGATCATGCAATTCCATGGGAGGAAGGAGGAGAAACTTCTCCTAAGAATTTGGGCCTACTCTGTAAACGCCATCATCAATTAAAAACACATGGTGGCTGGAAACTCGAAAGCTTTGAAGATGGATCATGTGAGTGGACTTCACCTCTTGGAAAGAAAAGATTCGTACCAGCACGTCCAATGGATGAAGTGGCTTAACATTTAAGTTTTGCTAGGGGCAAATAGCTTTCGCAAATAGATAGTTAAATCTTGATATGCAGCTAAAATTAGCTATGGAATCTTTGGCACTCGTAGTTTCAGTAATGATCTTAATTTCAATACTTGGTGCACCTATTGGTTGGCTAATTCTTAAGATACCTACGAACAAGCGATCAACAACAAATACTAAAAAGTTAGCAGCATTTGTTTTCACACTCTTTGGACTAATGCTTGGTCTAACTATTCTGAGCACCGGCCCAGCTATTGGTGGTGTAGTGATTTCAATCTTTTCAATTACAACTTCAATACTTGTATTCATCAAAATTTGGCGCGATAAAACATATTGGGAGCACTAAATATTTTGATAGCACTAAGAAACTTTTAGCATGGTGGAGGTGCCGGGAATCGAACCCGGGTCCTCTAGAGCAAAATCAGGGCTTCTACGGGCGTAGTGTTCTATTCGTTTTCTCAGTCCTGAC
>CAEZXV010000031.1_pt1 | contig 9597 bp, 9 predicted proteins | sample 7265341 | NCBI WGS metagenome assembly CAEZXV01 (sample SAMEA6813918, study PRJEB35770) | freshwater metagenome | biome: Freshwater; feature: Freshwater reservoir; material: water | place: Czech Republic | collected 2017-04-14 | depth 30m m | reverse complement strand
GATCGTGACTTATTCCAATTGGTTGACGATAAACGCAAAGTAAACGTGGTCTATTTGGCTAAAGGAATTACAAACCATGACCATGTGGACATTAAATGGATCGCTGATAAATATGACATACCAGGGGAGCGTTATGCCCTTTTTGCGATGATTCGGGGTGATGCTTCAGATGGACTTCCAGGTATTCGCGGGATTGGGGAGAAAGGTGCCGCTGTGATTGCAAAGCACTTCACTTCTATGGAAGATGTAATGAGCGCTGCACTAAGTGATGATGAGCGGTTAACGCCAAATCTTCGTAAAAAGTTAATTGAATCGCGTGAATACGCAAAAATCGCGCCAAAATTGGTTCATTGCGCACTCGATGTTCCATTACCGAATTTAGATCTTAAAATGCCAACAAAACCCGATAGTTTGGATGAGATTTATCAATATCAAAGAGATTATGGGCTCGGCGCTAGTGTTGATCGACTAATTGCGGCTCTTGGTTGGTAGACGAATGCGACCAAAAGTTCTCTTGATAATCCCAACATATAATGAATCTAAGAACATAACTACGTTTTTGCAAGAGTTGGGATCGATATCAAAGGGCTTATCAAAAGAATATGAAATATCAATTCTAAATGTTGATGATAATTCGCCTGATGGAACTGCGCAATTAGCATCTGACTTAAATATAGACAATTTTTATCAAATTATAAATGCTAAGAAAATCGGCTTAGGACCGGCATATATATGTGGATTTGATTATGGATTGGCAAAAGATTTTGAGCTATTTGTAGAAATGGATGCTGATGGAAGTCATTCGCCGCTTGAGCTAAAGAAATTGTTAGATACCGCTGCGAACTACGCATTAGTAATCGGAACTAGATGGATGCCCGGTGGAAAAATCATAAATTGGCCTAAATACCGGATGTTTATCTCTAAATTGGGTACGTATTACGCATCTCGAGCACTGAAATTGAATTACCGTGACCTGACAAGTGGTTATCGTGTCTTGAGTCGAGAATTTATAGGTTCGCTGGATTTGAAAAGCATTTCAACTAGAGGTTATGGTTTCCAAATTGAGATGGCATTTCTAGCACACGAAAATGGTTTTCCAATCGCAGAAGTTCCAATCACATTCGTAGAGAGAGCAAATGGGCGTTCGAAGATGACCTTTGGAATTGTGATCGAAGCTTTCAGATTTGTGACGAGGTTGGGATTAAGTCTCCGGTTCAATAAGGTTATTCGCCGATAATCTACATTATGTCAGTTTTATACGCACAGAGTTAGTTAATGGCCAGCTCGGATATCGGCAAGCATGAACATACAAGGTTCCTATCCCCATACACACCATCGATACGGCCTACAGCTGGCCAATATTTACCAATTGTTCCCAATTCGTTGTTATTTGAAATCAATCCGGATGGAAATGCGCCAATTTCGCGTGAGTATTTTCTATCCCAATCAGAACGCAATAGATCAGCGCTTGTGTGAGGCGCGAATCTAAGTGGAGACTCTTCAACGCTCAACTCACCTGCTTCGATATCCGCTATTTCAGCCCTGATTGCAACCATTGCGTTAATGAATCTATCCATCTCACGTAAGTCTTCGGATTCTGTTGGTTCAATCATCAAAGTTCCAGCGACTGGAAAACTAACTGTTGGAGCATGGAATCCATGATCCATTAACCGTTTGGCAACGTCGTCAACAGTAACGCCAGTTTTTTTAGTTATTTCTCGTAAATCAATTATGCATTCATGTGCAATATAACCATTTGCTCCGCGATAGAGAACTGGAAAATGCGGATCTAACTTATTAGCCAGGTAATTTGCGGAGAGAATGGCCACTGAAGTTGCTTTTGTAAGCCCTGCTCCCCCCATCATGCGAATATATGTCCAAGAAATAGGAAGAATGCTTGCAGAACCAAATGGAGCTGAACTAACAGGTCCAGGTCCAGTAGCAGGTCCTGCTGAAGGATCAAGAGGATGGTTTGGCAAATATGGTGCCAAATGTGATTTCGCAATTACTGGTCCCACACCTGGGCCACCTCCGCCATGTGGAATGCAGAAAGTCTTATGCAAATTGAGGTGAGAAACATCAGCGCCAAATTTTCCAGGTTTTGCTAGCCCTACAAGTGCATTGAGATTCGCACCATCAACATAAACCTGGCCACCCGCTTCGTGAATCAAACTACAAATTTGCGTTATAGCTTCTTCAAAAACGCCATGGGTTGATGGGTAAGTCACCATAAGAGCGGCAAGCGAGGATTTATATTCCGCAATCTTATTTTTCAGATCACTAACGCTTACGTTTCCGGCTTCGTCACATGCAACAACAACAACCTTCATACCTGCCATAACTGCGCTTGCGGCATTTGTTCCGTGTGCACTTGAAGGAATCAAACAAATATCGCGGTTAGATTCACCTTTAGCGTCGAGATAATTTCTGATGGCCAGCAATCCCGCGAACTCACCTTGCGAACCGGCATTTGGTTGTAAAGACACAGCGTCATATCCAGTTATTGCAATTAGCCAATTCGAAAGCTGGGATATCAGCTCTCTTATCCCCTGGTTTTGATTCGCAGGTGCATATGGATGCAGATTAGAAAACTCTGGCCAAGTTACCGGAATCATTTCGGTTGTCGCATTCAATTTCATGGTGCAGGAACCCAGCGGAATCATTGTTCGGTCAAGTGCCAAATCTCGATCTGCAAGATTACGAAGATATCTCAGCATGGATGTTTCAGAGTGAAAAGTATTAAACAAATCATGAGTGAGGAATTTGCTACTCCTCTTCAAATCAGTAGAGATCTTTTCCTGATCAGAAAGAACCAATGTCGTTTCAAAGATTTTTGCTATCGTCGTCAAATCTTCGTCACTAGTCGTTTCCCCAAGAGTTATACCAATCGATTGTTCATCTCGGATGCGCACATTGAAACCCTTAGATATTGCAATCTTAGAAATCTCAGAACTCTTAATTCCGGAAACTATAAAAGTATCGAAAACTTCGCCATCGCTAACCAGCATTCCATTATTCGAAAGTGTTTTACGCAATCTATTGGTTTGATTTCTAATACGTTCAGCGATAGCAAGCAATCCATCTGGTCCATGCCACATTGCATAGAGTGCGGACATAACGGCAAGCAAAACTTGTGCGGTACAAATATTTGATGTTGCCTTGTCACGGCGAATATGTTGTTCTCTAGTTTGCAGAGCCAAACGCAGTGCAAGATTTCCATGCACATCTAAACTTTGTCCAACCAATCTTCCAGGGATAGAGCGTTCCAAACCATCTCTAACTGACATGAATCCAGCGTGTGGTCCCCCAAACCCCATCGGAACACCAAATCTCTGCGCGGATCCAATTGCTATATCGAATCCAATTTCACCAGGACTCTTGAACAAGGTTAAAGCCAAGAGATCGCACGCCACAATTGCAATTGCGCCGTTGCCCTTTACTTTCGAGACAGCTTCTTCATGGTTCAATATCTCGCCATCAACCGAAATTTGCGCAAAGATAGCGCCGAAATATTTAAGATCTCTGGAAGTTGTATTGAACTCATCACCACGAAATTCTGTTACTTCAATTCCCAAGGGTTTGGCTCTAGTTTTAATTACTGCCTTGACCGACTCATTTAGGCCAGAATCAATGAGAAATACTGCGGCATCATCGCCCTGCCACACTCTTCTTGCTAAAGTCATTGATTCAGCGGCTGCAGTGGCCTCATCAAGCATCGAAGCATTAGCAATTTTCAAACCAGTCATATCTGTTACAACTGTTTGAAAAGCAAAGATTGCCTCAAGACGTCCTTGACTTATCTCAGGCTGATATGGCGTATATGCCGTATACCAAGCAGGATTTTCTAATACGTTTCGAAGTATTACGGGTGGAGTAATTGTTTCGAAGTAGCCCATTCCAATTAAGGATTTAACTACTTTGTTCTGCGATGAAAGTTTCCGCAACTCTTCTATTGCTTGTACTTCTGAGATTGCTTCCGGCAAAGAGTTAGCTATTTTCTCGTTTAAAGAAATACTCGATGGAACCACTTTTCCAATAAAAGTTTCAAAATCACTTTCCCCTAGCTCCCCTAACATGTGGGAAATTTGGGCATCGTTTGGGCCGATGTGCCGATCCGCAAAATTAGACCGAACCGAATTCATCGACCACTCCCCCTGTTTGTCATATAGGAGCTTACGCTCCGGTTCCTAGGGGAAGGAAATAATTAAGCTAGCTTGCGTTTTCTGCGATCAGAAAGTTCATCAGCGATACCTGCAATTGTAGTTCCGCCAACAACGCTTTCGCCAGTCGAAATATTCTCTCCTTGCAAAGTTGCTAAAGTACCCTCAACTTCGCTCCAAACTTTACCAATTGCAATTCCAAATACACCTTGTCCACCTTGCAGAAGGTCAACAATTTCATCAGCACTTGAACATTCGTAGATGGTCGCGCCATCGCTCATAAGGGTCATGCGTTCTAAATCGCCGACTCCTCTTGATCGCAAATGTTCAACAGCTGAACGGATATTTTGAAGTGATACACCAGTATCAAGTAAGCGTTTAACAATCTTTAAAACTAAAATGTCGCGAAAACCGTAGAGACGTTGTGAACCAGATCCACTAGCTCCTTGAACACTCGGCTCAACTAAACCGGTACGTGCCCAATAATCTAATTGTCGGTAGGTGATTCCAGCCGCTACACATGCAGTTGCACCGCGATAGCCAATTTCAGGTGCCGATGGGTCAGTCACTTGAGACATTCGGAACTCACTTCTATGGGGGAAGATCCTTATCGGATTTAGGAGAAGATTAGTTTCGATCTTGCCCCTCGGCAATGACCGACACGCAAAACTCTAAAGTTTTCCTAGAGGGTTACCCCAGAAAATCCTCTGGGTTTATCTGATCCAGGAACTCCCTGAACGCTTCGACTTCATCGTCGGCTTGATCTGGGATTTCGATTCCGGCTTCAACAAATAGCTGTTCGGAGGCACAAATCTTTGAACCTGCGCGAATTGCTAGGGCAATTGCGTCACTAGGTCTGGCTGAAATTTCCAAGCCATCGCCCAGTATCAAATTGGCATAGAACACGCCATTAACGAGCTCGGTCAGATTCACTTCCGAGATCTTGGAACCGAGCTCTTCGATCGCGATTTTGAAGAGATCGTGAGTAAGCGGTCGAGGCGGCACAACTCCTTGTTGCGCAAACGCTATCGCCGTGGCTTCAGTAGCTCCAACCCAGATAGGAAGGTATCGAATTCCGCTTTTTTCCTTAAGTAGGACAATTGGTTGATTAGATGGCATCTCAACTCTGACCCCTACAACCTCAACTTCAATAAATTTCATAGATGAAAACTATTTTGAACGATGCAAACCAGATGCAACCAAAGCGGCATGCAATCTGATTGAAAGTGACGCTAGTTCGCGTTGAACTTCCTCGGCCCGAGCTGCGGCCTCAGAACCCTTTTGTCGCAACAGCGGTGTAATAACTTGTTCGACTAATCCAATTTCACGATCCGCTGCAGTCTTAAAACTTCTTAAGTGGCGAGCTTCGATGCCAAATGAAGACATCTCAGCAACTGCCCGAGCAACTGCTAATGCATCCGCATCGTAATAGCGGCCCTTCATTTCAATTAATCCAAATGATTCAATCTGAGCTAATTGGGCTTCGAGCAAACCTGATGATTGCAACAACTCTTCTCGAGATAGTCGTAGTTGACTATCGTGAACAAAATTTGAAGGTGCAAATTCTCCATCTATCGTCGCTAGACGTGGAGCGGCAGGTGAACCTGGAACGGTAGATGGAGTCAGCCCTCTATCAAGCGCATCTAAATTCTCTTTAATGACACGTAAAGGTAAATATTGATCGCGTTGTGCGGAGAGAACATATCGCAGTCTTTCAAGATCAACAGTTGTGAATTTGCGATATCCAGATGGAGTGCGTTGAGGTTCGATCAAGCCTTCTGACTCAAGGAAACGAATCTTGGAAATTGTGATGTCTGGAAATTCGCTGCGAAGCTTGCTTAAAACTTCACCAATACTCAGATAGGCACGGGCTGGAACGCTCATTTACTCCCCTTTTTCATTATTCAACGCTACTAACTTGCGTGCCCGAAACTGGGCGCAAGAAAGTTAATCGATATTTACCAACTTGAACTTCATCTCCATGACTTAGGGAAGTTTGCGTCTTGGATATTGCATTTATATATGTGCCGTTTAAACTCTTTAAATCTTCGATTGCAAATTCGGTTTTTGGTCCATTTTTTGAACGAGTTACCTGGCAATGTTTGCGAGAAACTGTTACATCGTCCAAGAAAATTCCTGATTTTGGATCTCTTCCTATTGAAACTAAATCACTATCTAGTAAGAATCTTGCACCCTTGCCTGCACCTGACAGTGCGATGAACATTGCTGAATCGGAAGCTAAATCTTTGAGAATGTTGAACTCTTCATTTGTAAGTGAATCTAAGAGAGAGGTCTCGGTAAGAAAATCTGGAACAGATCTCAGAGCCGAAAGATGAAGGGTGCTCGTTAAATCTATTCCGTTCGGCAGATTCGGGGTGTCTGATGGAGGTGTAACCATTTCACTCCCCTTTCGCCAAGTCCGACTATGAGCAAACCTTCAGGTTCAACTACAGGCTGACACTATTCAATAGCGCAGGTGTGGTCAAGCCGTGATTTGTGAGTATTGCTCTGCACTTAAAAGTATTGGCAGGGCACCTTCGACTTGAATCTCGGCAATCCAACCCTGGCCATAAGGGTCGCTGTTGACGATTTCGGGCTTTGCATCAAGCTCACCATTTATTGCGATGATCTTGCCGGTGAGGGGTGAATAGATTTCAGAAACACTTTTAGTTGATTCGATTTCACCACATACTGCTCCTGCTATTACCGCATCGCCAATTTTCGGTAATTGAATATACACAATGTCGCCAAGTGCCTCTTGTGCGTAATCGGTAATACCAATTTTATATGTATCAACACCGTTAGAAATCAGAACCCACTCATGTTCATTTGTATAACTTAGATTTGCTGGAACATTTGACACGATTTCCCCGTTTCGACTATTACTTTGAACTAGACAGTGCTGCGATTGTGTACTGAAAACCAGTGGCCAAATATAGAGCGCCACCCCAAATTGCGAAAGCCCAACCGCAAATCCAGAAGATAAGACCAACTCCAGAGCCACCAGATAAGAGTAAAAACGGAAAAGCATAGAGAAGATTGAAGGTTGCCGCCTTACCCAAGAAAGTTACTTCAAATACCCCGCGACCTCTGCGAGTTTTTACTAGAAGCGCAATTGCTACCCAAATATCTCGACCAATTAAAATCATTAAAAACCAAAGTGGAACGATTTCCTTTATGACCAAGGCAATAGCAGTTGCAGCAATATATGCGCGATCAATCGTTGGATCAAGAGCGGCGCCTAATTTAGATTCCTGATTTAAAGCCCTCGCAACTTTGCCATCAAAATAATCAGAGAGCGCTCCGATCGTTAGAACAGAAAATGCCAGGGCTAAATTGTTTAGCGAAAGATATGCCCAGAGAAAAACTGGAATTCCCAACGCACGAACCGCGGTAATAGCATTTGGGATAGTCAAAACTTCACGTCGAGTGAACATATTTATTCGCGCTCTTTAACCTTTACTACAACTTCTACGGGAGTTCCTGGGAATCCAAATTCTTCGCGCAACCGTCGCTCGATAAACCTACGATATGCCGTTTCTACAAATTCACTCGCAAAGACAACAAACTTAGGTGGACAAATTGCCGCTTGGGTCGCAAAACGAATCTTTGGCTGCTTGCCACTTCTAACTGGCGGCGGTGTCGCTGCAATCAGGGCACCAAGGAAGGAATTCAACTTGCTTGTTGGAATTCGCTTCTCCCAACTTGAGATTGCGGTGCGCAGGGCTGGAGCAAGACGATCTCGATGCCAACCGGTTTTTGCTGAAACATTAACTCTTTGCGCCCATGGATAGCGCTCTAGATTTCGTTCCAACTCCTTATCTAGCTGAATTTGGCGATCTTCATCCACCAGATCCCATTTATTCATCACAATAACTAAACCTCGTCCAGCTTCTTCAACCATGCTGACGATGCGTAAATCTTGTTCCGTTAAAGGAACTGAGGCATCTAGTACAACTACCGCTACTTCGGCACGTTCAAGGGCAGTCGCTGTTCGCAGCGAGGCGTAATAATCGGTTCCGCTATCTTGATGAGCACGTTTTCGGATTCCGGCCGTGTCGATAAAACGCCAAGTTGATCCACCAATTTCTATTAGTTCATCAACTGGATCTCGAGTTGTTCCCGCAGCATCATCAACAATTACTCGCGATTCGCCAGCCAAAATATTCAATAAGCTCGATTTACCAACGTTTGGTCTACCTACAAGAGCAATTCTTCTATATCCATCATCGCTCTTCTCAGAACCGATCTCAGGTAATTCCTTGACTAAGAAATCAAGCAAATCACCACTTCCGCGACCATGAAGGGCGGAAACGAAGCGCGGTTCGCCAAAACCAAGATTCCAAAGTGCGTGGGCGTCAGCTTCTTCACTAGGACCATCAACTTTATTTGCTGCAACAACAACTTTCTTTTTAGACTTACGAAGTAAATTAACTAGAGACTCATCTTCATCAAGTGCGCCAACCTGAGCGTCAATCACAAAGAGAACGACATCGGCTTCTGCAATTGCCGCTTCTGATCCTGCTGTTATTTTTTCAGAAATACCTTCTGGCGCAACTTCCCAACCACCAGTATCAATAAGAATAAATCTGCGCCCATTCCACTCGGCTTCATACTTAACTCGATCTCGTGTTACACCCGGAGTATCTTCAACAATTGCTTCACGTCTTCCGATAATTCGATTAACTAAAGTTGATTTACCAACGTTTGGTCGACCAATAACCGCAACTTTAGGGAGACCCAACAAATTCTTACGAGTTAACCATTCCCAAATTACATCAACAACCTCTTTCAAATCCAATTCCGTCGAGTCTAATTCCAGTGCATCATGCGCTGGACGCAGAGGCGAAATCTTTCGCGTTGAATCCAGGTGATCTCTGTTGCTTAAAGAGGCCGCTACATCTGCAACCGGGTCAGCTTTAATTTCTTCTGCGCTTCGTCGCATTGTGCGCGCTTCAAGATCTGCGTAAAGAAAAACTTTTAAATCCGCATCGGGTGCGACAACTGTTCCGATATCTCGACCTTCTACAACAATCCCATTTTCACTGCTATTAATAATGGTTTGTTGCATATCAACTAAATAGGCACGTAGTTCAGGGTTTTGACTTATTTGACTTACATTATCGGTAACTCTAGCGCCGCGAATCTCATCCGTAACTTCAATTTCGCCACAGAAAACTTTCGGATCTTTAGGGTTGGGGCTAAAGATTATTGGGTTCTTCTTGATTGCAGAGATAATTTCCCAACCTTCGGAAACATTTTCTTTTAAGGCAATCCAAGTTGCGGCGCGGTAAAGCGCGCCAGTATCCAAGTAATTCCAATTTGCGCGAACCGCAATAGATTTAGCAGTGCTTGATTTGCCCGAGCCACTAGGACCGTCTATCGCAACTACTATTCCGGCCATACGCGAACCTTACTGCCTTGTATGAGTGATCTT
>CAEZXV010000030.1_pt1 | contig 10069 bp, 8 predicted proteins | sample 7265341 | NCBI WGS metagenome assembly CAEZXV01 (sample SAMEA6813918, study PRJEB35770) | freshwater metagenome | biome: Freshwater; feature: Freshwater reservoir; material: water | place: Czech Republic | collected 2017-04-14 | depth 30m m | reverse complement strand
CATCCTTATCTCCAAGGAACTCTTCAGTTGAAACAGCAAAGAGCCGCTCTCCTGCTTCTTCATGTGCGCTGCTCACGCGATAAACCATTGGATAAGTTGGCCATGGCTGTGAAGATGGTCGCTCTTCTGTTGGCCTTGGCATAATTTCAAGTTGAGTAACACTTGCAGCACCTTGTCGGATTGCGGTACCTAAACAATCCGCTCCCGTGTCTCCCCCACCAAGAATTACAACGTGCTTTCCAGTCGCATTAATAGGAGGTGCTTCCGCTAATTCATTTAGGCCCTGCTTATTTCCCCACGGCAAATATTCCATCGCTTGATAAATGCCCTTAAATTCTCGGCCAGGAACATTTATGTCACGCCAATTGGTGGCGCCAAGAGCTAAAACAACTGCATCATATTTAGTGCGCAATTCACTTCCAGTTATATCAACACCAACATTTACACCACTGCGGAAACGAGTTCCCTCGCCCTCCATTTGTGCAATTCGGCGATCAAGAATTGATTTCTCCATTTTGAATTCTGGAATTCCGTAACGAAGCAAGCCGCCAGGCTTTGCGCCTCTTTCATACACTGCAACAGTGTGACCAGCGCGAGTTAATTGTTGAGCTGCTGCAAGACCTGCAGGTCCGGATCCAATTACAGCAACTGTCTTTCCAGTTAAACGCTCTGATGGCAGTGGGACGACAGAACCATTAGCAAATGCTTCTTCGATTGTGCGAAGTTCAACTTGTTTAATTGTTACGGGATCAACATTTATACCAACTACGCATGCAGTTTCGCACGGAGCTGGACACAAGCGACCAGTGAATTCTGGGAAATTATTTGTAGCATGCAAGCGATCAATTGCTTCGCTCATCTCTCCGCGCCAAATTAGATCGTTCCACTCTGGAATCAAATTTCCAAGAGGACAACCTTGATGACAGAAAGGTATCCCGCAATCCATACAACGACCAGCTTGCTTCTGCAGAACGCCTAGATCTTGTGGCTCGTAAACTTCTTTCCAGTCACGGATGCGCACATCCACTGGCCGGCGAGTTGGAGTCTGTCTTGGTGTTGTTAAGAATCCTTTTGGATCAGCCATTGATTGCCTCCATTACAACTTTATCTACAGGTAAGCCTTCGCGTTCCGCGCGTTCCATAGCAGCAAGTACACGTGCATAATCACGAGGCATAACCATTGAGATTCGTCTCTTGTTTTCATCCCAGTTATCAATAAGGCTCTTTGCAACGTTCGATCCAGTTTCTGCATGGAAACGTGAAATCAAATCCTTAACAATCTGCTCTTGATCGGTAGGAAGAGCTAGAACATCAACCAATTCAGTGTTTACAAGTGCGGCATCTAGATCGAGAACAAAAGCGCGACCGCCAGACATTCCAGCAGCAAGGTTTCGACCAGTCTTGCCGAGAATTAGCGCAATTCCACCAGTCATATATTCGCAACCGTGGTCACCAACACCTTCAACAATCGCTGTTGCTCCAGAGTTTCGAACGCAAAAGCGCTCTCCCACTCTTCCGCGAATCATAATTTCACCCGCAGTTGAGCCGTAACCAATTACGTTTCCAGCAATCACATTCTCTTCAGATTCAAATGTTGCTTTCTCATCTGGGCGAACAATTACTCGGCCGCCAGATAAACCCTTTGCAACATAATCATTTGCATCACCATAAAGACGAAGCGTTAAGCCTTTAGGAATAAAGGCTCCAAAGGAGTTCCCGGCTGTTCCATGGAATGAAACATTTACAGTGTCGGCAGGCAAGCCAGCACCACCAAACTTACGAGTTATCTCAGAGCCCAACATTGTTCCGGCAGTTCGATTCACATTCTTAATTGGCATCTCGATGTTGACTGCTTCGCCCTTTGTTAGCGCCGGCGCTGCGAGTTCAATCAACTTGTTATCCATTGCTGCAACCAAGCCGTGATCCTGAATTGTGGTGTTTTTCCGTGGCGCATCGGTGTCGAAAACTGGCGCAGCAAGCAAAGGCGCAAGATCAAGTCCGCTTGCCTTCCAATGGCTAATTGCCTTCTTAGTATCTAAGAATTCAACTTGCCCGATTGCCTCATCAAGTGATCTAAAGCCAAGAGCTGCAAGATGTTCGCGTACTTCATCGGCGATATATTCGAAGAATGTTTCTACGAATTCTGGCTTACCGCTAAATCTTGCACGAAGTTCTGGATTCTGAGTTGCAACACCAACTGGACAAGTATCTAAATGGCAGACTCTCATCATTATGCAACCAGATACAACAAGAGGCGCTGTTGCAAAACCAAACTCCTCGCCGCCGAGAAGCGCAGCAATAACAATGTCACGACCGGTCTTCATTTGACCGTCAACCTGTACAACAATGCGATCTCGTAATCCGTTTAACATAAGTGTTTGCTGAGTTTCAGCTAAACCAAGTTCCCACGGTGCGCCCGCATGTTTTAGTGATGTAAGAGGTGATGCACCTGTTCCACCATCGTGTCCCGAAATTAGAACTACGTCAGCATGAGCTTTGCTCACACCAGCAGCAACAGTGCCAACGCCAACTTCAGCAACCAATTTCACATGGATACGAGCATCCTTATTTGCGTTCTTAAGATCGTGAATTAACTGCGCAAGATCTTCAATCGAATAAATATCGTGGTGCGGTGGTGGTGAAATTAACCCAACACCAGGTGTTGAATATCGAACTTTTGCAATCCATGGATAAACCTTGCCACCAGGTAGTTGGCCACCTTCGCCAGGCTTTGCGCCTTGAGCCATTTTGATTTGAATGTCATCAGAATTAACAAGATATTCACTAGTGACACCAAAGCGTCCTGAAGCTACCTGCTTAATTGCAGAACGACGTGAATCTCCATTTGCATCAAGCGTGTAACGAGCAGGATCTTCGCCGCCTTCACCGGTATTTGATTTTCCACCAAGTCGATTCATTGCGATTGCCAGAGTTTCATGTGCTTCTGCAGAAATTGATCCATAAGACATCGCGCCAGTTGAAAAGCGCTTAATAATTTCTTCGCGAGGTTCAACTTCCTCAATTGGAACTGCAGGGCGTAGGCCCACCTTGAAATCAAAGAGACCGCGAAGGGTCATCAACCGCTTTGATTGATCGTCTACGCGATTTGTATAGCGTTTAAAGATGTCATAACGCTTGTTGCGAGTTGCATGCTGAAGAGCAAAGACAGTTTCCGGATCAAAGAGGTGAGGTTCACCTTCGCGTCGCCATTGATATTCCCCGCCGATTGGCAGGCGCTTAGTTCCAGGAATTTCTCCTCCTGGTGGGTATGCAATGTGATGACGTTTGATTGTCTCTTGCGCAATCATGTCGATAGAAACGCCACCTAATTTCGATGTTACTCCAACAAAATATTCATCTACTACTTCGCGAGAGAGTCCAATAGCTTCGAAGACTTGTGCTCCGGTATATGAAGCGATGGTTGAAATCCCCATCTTTGACATAACTTTTAAGACACCTTTACCTAGTGACTTAATTAAATTCGCGACCGCTTTTTCTGGGGTAATTCCAGTGATAACACCTTGGCGAACCAAATCTTCAGCTGATTCCATAGCTAGATATGGATTGATGGCAGCAGCACCGAATCCAACAAGTAATGCGACATGGTGAACTTCGCGAACTTCGCCAGACTCAACGATTAACCCAACTTTGGTTCGAGTCTTTTCGCGAATTAAGTGGTGGTGAACTGCAGCAGTCAAAAGTAGAGATGGAATCGGCGCATGTTCTGCATCGCCATCGCGATCAGATAGAACTATCAAGTGCGCGCCATCAGCAATTGCATTTGAGACTTCTTGACGGATTTCAGTGATGCGATTTGCTAGCGCTTCCCCGCCACCTTGAACTGGAAATAATCCACGGACAACATGTGCAGCAAAACCTGGATGATTTCCATCAGCATTAACGTGAATAAGTTTGGCTAGTTCATCATTATCAATTACCGGAAAGTCGAGTGCAATTTGGCGACAAGAAGCAGGACCCGGATCCAAGAGATTAAATTCTGGTCCAACAGATCCACCCAAACTTGTAACTAACTCTTCGCGAATCGCATCTAATGGTGGATTCGTAACTTGGGCAAATAGCTGAGAAAAATAATCAAAGAGCAGCCTTGGCTTTGCAGAAAGCGCAGCGATCGGCGAATCTGTTCCCATTGAACCAAGAGCTTCGCCGCCAGTTTTTGCCATTGGCGTAAGAATGATTCTTAACTCTTCTTCGGTATAACCAAATGCGCGTTGTCTGCGCAGAACAGATGAGTGCGGATAAACAATATGTTCACGAGCAGGAAGATCTTCTAGGCGGACTAAGCCGGCATGCAACCATTCGCCATAAGGCGCCGCATTAGCTAAACCATCCTTGATTTCATCATCTTCGATAATGCGTCCAGCTTCGATATCAACTAAGAACATACGGCCAGGTTGCAGGCGACCTTTACTTTCGATCTCCTCCGGTTTGAAATCTAGAACACCGAACTCACTTGCAAGAATTACTAAACCATTCTTAGTCACCCAATAGCGAGATGGACGAAGTCCATTTCGGTCTAGAACCGCGCCAATCTGTTTCCCGTCAGTGAATGTGATGCAAGCGGGACCGTCCCATGGTTCCATGATGGTTGAGTGAAACGCGTAGAAATCCTTGCGTGATTGCGACATCGTCGCATGGTTTTCCCAAGCTTCTGGAATCATCATAAGAACTGAATGTGGCAACGAGCGACCGCCAAGGTAGAGCAGTTCTAATACTTCATCAAATGATCCTGAATCGCTGCTTGAGCTATCAACAATTGGGAAGAGACGATTTAAATCTCCAGGAATTATCTTGCTTTCGAGAAGTGATTCACGAGCGCGCATCCAATTTCGATTTCCGCGCACGGTATTAATTTCACCATTGTGTGCGATAAAGCGATAAGGGTGCGCAAGTGGCCAAGACGGAAATGTGTTCGTTGAGAAACGAGAGTGAACTAAAGCCAGCGTAGAAGTAACTCTAGAATCTGAGAGATCAGGGAAGAATTCTTCTAACTGACCCGTAGTTAACATTCCCTTATAAACAATTGTTCGAGCCGAAAGTGATGGCACATATAGCGGGAAGCGATGTTCAATACGTTTTCTAAAACAGAATGCCTTGCGCTCTAAATCAAGATCGAATTCGGCATTGGTTCCAGCGACGAAGATTTGTTCAAACTTTGGCATAACAGAAAGTGCGGTATTGCCGATTGATTTTGAATCGATTGGAAGTTCACGCCATCCAATTACTTCAAGGCCTTCTTCCTTAGCGATTGCAGCAATTGCAGCGCGGTCGTCAAATGACTTATCAATGAAAATAATTCCAGTTGCATACTTTCCAACTTCTGGAAGTTTGAAATCAACAACTTCGCGATAAAAAGCATCTGGAATACAGATAAGTATTCCGGCGCCGTCTCCGCTATCTGGCTCTGCGCCGGTAGCACCACGGTGCTCCATATTTCGAAGCGCAGTTAAGCCTTGTGAAACAATTTCATGTGTTGCTTTCTTATTTAACGTAGCAACCATCGCAACACCGCAAGAATCGCGTTCATGTGTTGGGTCGTACAAACCCTGTGATGATGGCACTGTCGAAAACAAAGTCACGAAAGCTCCTAAAACTTATTTATTAGGTGCATCGGGACGACAGTGGCCCAACGAATTTCCAAGAGGGGAAAGAATAGCAACCAGGCGGAGATTTAAATACCCGTAAGGTGAACCAACGAGCCAATTCCGGCCGTAATGGCCATGCCTAATGAGCCTCCGATAAGAATTCTCATGGTTGTTTTCAGGTAAGGCGAGCCTGCGGTCCGGGCGCTTAGAACTCCGGTTCCGATTAAACCAACTACCGTGAAACCGATAATGCTGATCACTTTGGTGCCGAGAGTTGGGGCTAGCGCGCCAGCAAATGGAACAAGTCCGCCGAATGTGAAACTGACCGCGGAAGCGATAGCTGCTTGAACTGGGCGAGCTTTTGTATGTGGGTGTTGGCCAAGTTCATCGCGAAGGTGCGCTTCAAGTGCATCGCGCTCGGTCATTTTCACCGCAACTTTTGTGGCAAGTTCACGATCTAAGCCACGGTTCATATAAATTTCAACTAGTTCTTCTAGTTCGCCTTCTGGGTCAACTGCCAAATGTTGAATCTCTAGTTGTCGATCTGATTCTTCAATATCATTCTGCGATCTCACCGAAATATATTCGCCTACTGCCATAGACATTGCGCCTGCTGCAATTCCTGCTGCGCCTGCTGTAATTAGAAAACTATCTGCTTGAGCAGCTGACACACCGATCATTAGTGATGCGGTTGAAACCAAACCATCATTCGCTCCAAGAACTGCTGCGCGCAACCAACCCGCTTTATGAATCTTATGGTGCGTATTGCGCAAGTAGACATCTTGTAAAGGCATGGGCAAACTCTATCTTGCCAGGCAATTACTTCTTGGGATTTTTGGCAGATTTACTTAGAAATAGAGCGCCAGCACCAAGAAATAATATGAACGAAACCCAGATATTTAGACGAAGACCCAATATTAAGTTCGATTCATCGATCCGAATCGACTCGATTATTAGGCGGCCAAAACTATAGGCGGAGACGTAAAAATAGAAAATCTGGCCACTACCAAATTGCCTACTAAATACGGAGAGGCGAAGAATTAGAAAGGCGAGTAAAAAACACCAAATAGCTTCATATAGAAAAGTGGGATGGAAAGTTGCATAACCTTCATAGCCAACGGTTCGCTTGGTTAAGGGGATTTCTAAAGCCCAAGGAAGTGATGTTGGTCGGCCGAATAGTTCACCATTAAACCAATTTCCAAATCTTCCTATCCCCTGTGCAATCAAAAGCGCAGGTGCTATCGCATCGGCCAGTGCAGCAAATGGCAATGAGGTAGCTCTAAATTTATAGAAAATAAAAGCGGCTAGCGCTCCCAGTGAAATGGCTCCCCAAATACCAAGGCCCCCCTTCCAAATCTCAAACGCAGCTAGCGGAGAACCATCTCTCCCAAAATATTTTTCGGGTGAAGTTATAACGTGATAAATCCGGCCACCGATAATTCCAGCCGGAATTACAACTATTGCTAGATCTGAAATGTCCCCAGGGTTGCCACCAAAAGCAAGGTAACGCTTTTTAGTTAGCCAAATCGCAACGATTATTCCGATGAGAATACAGATTGCATAGTAATGAAAAGTAAAAAATCCCAACTCCAGAGTTGATGTACTCGGAGTTGGGATAAAGGTATTCATTAACTCAAAAACTACTTAACTCCACCCGCCGCTAGCGCCGCTTTGAATTTAGCAGGATCGCTATATTCGCCGCCTTCGCGATTGAGCTCTTTGCCATTCACGAAAATTGTAGGAGTTGAGTTCACATTCTTGACTGCAGCATATGAAGATACGGATTCAGTCCATAGTGCATAGTTGCCATTTGTTACGCAATTTTGGAACTTCATTGAAGTTAAACCAATTTTGGAACCGAGCGAAATCATGAATTCCTTCGTCCACTTACCTGAGTTCTCCGTTGCTCCCTGATTTTGATAGAGAATTTCATGCATATCAACGAACTTGCCTGCATCCATTGCACACGCTGCCGCATTGGCTGCGATTATGGATTCATTGAATCCCATAGTTGAGCGTTCTCCGATAAATGTAAGTGGATGATAAACAACCTTTGCCTTCTTCTCTGCAATTATTTGTTTAACATAATCATTGTTAATTGCTTCAAAGTCGCGACAGGCAGGACATTGGAAATCTTCCCAAATATCAATCTGTGGTTTTGAAGTAGGGTTGAAAACTAATCCTGACCCATCAGCTTTAGAGATAGAAGCCGGAGATAGCGCGTTCTGTGCTGGTTTCTTATCTAAATAGATAAAGAAGCCAGTAACGGCCAGAACAAATACGATCATTCCAATGACGATTGCACGTAATCCTTTATCGCCTTTGTTGCTATTAGCCATTAAATTCTCCCGTTACTTGACTACTCGAGTTATCTGATTTATCTAAACCAAATTTTCCGTTTGGATTGCGGAACATGTATGCCCCAGTTAGTGCGAGAAGAATATCCCGTCCGATTTCAATCGTGTAATTCCAGACTGGCAGTTCGCCTGAATCAATTAATCCGCCCTTGCCAAAGCAGCCACAATCCAGGGAGATCCCCCGAACCCATGCCTGCGAAATCGCGATCACAAAGGCGATCATCAAAATTGAAGATGCAACTGCCATGAATCGAACCCAGATTCCTACTATTAAGAAAATTCCCAGACCGATTTCAGCAAAAGGAAGTACGAACCCTAAAAAGTTTGCAAGATGAACCGGAAGCATTTGATATGCGCGAACCGAGGTAGCAGATCCATATGGGTCGGTAACTTTGATGGCACCTGCAACTAAAAGAACGCCACCAAAAATCAAGCGAAGTGCAAAGGTGATCCATGGCTGGAATTTAGCAAGGCTTTTCATAGTGATGGGTCTATCCCCTCGTTTAGCGCGCTCCATGGATTTGCAGGTTTGCGATCGTACTTCTTAGAAATCCCACGCTTTGAAAGCCGGAAAATAATTAACCCAACCAATAGCGCAGCCGAAACGAGAATAATTATTTCAACCATTAGCCAACAATTTCGCTATGGAAACAAGTTCGTTCACCCGTGTGACAGGCTGCTCCAGTTTGAATTACCTCGAGCAATATTGCATCACCATCACAGTCGTAGGAAATTCTTTTTACTTCTTGGAAATGGCCTGAAGTTTCACCTTTTATCCAGAGGCTATTTCTGCTTCGGCTCCAATATGTAGCACGTTTTGATTTAAGCGTTGTTTCTAGCGCCTGGCTATTCATCCAGGCCATCATCAAAACTTCTTTAGAAACTACATCCTGCGCTATGGCAGCAATTAATTCACCGGTCGCTAACCGGTTTGCAATCTCTTCTGGAATCTTAGGCACGGCCCTATTCTCCCTTATTTGTCATCAACGGCGAATCGGGAAACCCGCTTTTGCCAAATCTTTCTTGACTTCGGAAATTGTGATTTCACCAAAGTGAAAAACACTCGCGGCCAATACCGCATCTGCACCAGCAGAAACAGCCTGCGCAAAATCTGAGACCTTTCCTGCGCCACCACTTGCTATAACTGGAACGCTAGAAATTGCCCGCACGGCACGGAGCATCTCCAGATCGAAGCCAGATTTCGTGCCATCCGCATCCATTGAATTCAGCAAAATTTCACCAACGCCTCGAGAAATTCCTTCTTCAACCCAGGCTAGGGCATCAATTCCTGCACTTTCCCGGCCACCATGAGTTGTGACTTCGAAGCCAGATTTTGTATTTGCGCGTCTAGCGTCAACAGAAAGAACTAATACTTGATTACCAAACCGATCTGAAATTTCATTTATCAACTGGGGTCTTGATATTGCAGCAGTATTAATTGAAACTTTATCCGCACCTGCGCGCAGTAGTTCATTCACATTCTCTGCGCTTCGAATTCCACCACCAACAGTCAATGGAATAAAGACTTGTTCAGCAGTCTTTCGCACAATATCAAGTGTTGTTGCTCGAGCTTCGACACTTGCTGAAATATCTAAAAATGTTAATTCATCAGCACCTTCGGCGCCGTATTTTTTCGCGAGTTCTACTGGGTCGCCAGCATCAACTAAATCTTTAAAATTTACGCCTTTTACAACTCGGCCGCCTGCAACATCTAGGCAAGGGATTATTCGCTTAGCAAGAGTCATTAGCCTGCAACCTCTAGCGCTTGTGCAACAGTAAATGAACCAGAATAAATAGCCTTACCAACGATTGCGCCCTCAACGCCAATCGATGTTAGCTCTCGCAATTCAATTAAATCTCGTAGAACCGAGATGCCTCCGCTTGCTACAACTGGCGCTTTTGTGGCCGCGCACACTTCACGCAATAGATTTAAATTAGGCCCAGTCAAAGTTCCATCTTTAGCAACATCAGTGACTATGTAACGCGAGCATCCTGCTTCATCTAACTCCGAAATCATTTCGAATAGATCGCCACCCGATTCGGTCCAACCGCGAGTTGCCAGAGTGTGTCCACGAACATCTAGTCCAACTGCAATACGATCCCCATAAT
>CAEZXV010000029.1_pt1 | contig 10140 bp, 8 predicted proteins | sample 7265341 | NCBI WGS metagenome assembly CAEZXV01 (sample SAMEA6813918, study PRJEB35770) | freshwater metagenome | biome: Freshwater; feature: Freshwater reservoir; material: water | place: Czech Republic | collected 2017-04-14 | depth 30m m | reverse complement strand
TTGTTCTATGGCCGATATGGCAAGTGCGAAACAGGTTGATGATTGTTGGGATGCACTTGAAAAAATTGGCGTAGCAGGTAAAACAATTCCTATTACGTATATGAATTCCACGGCCGCAATCAAATCTTTTACTGGGAAAAATGGTGGTGCGGTCTGCACTTCTTCTAATGCAACGCGAGCTATGAAGTGGGCCTTTGAGAAAGGTGAAAAAATTCTCTTTCTCCCCGACCAACATTTGGGTCGCAACACCGCCGTTCTAAATCTGGGACTTTCACTAGATGATTGCGTTATTTGGAATCCATGGAAACCAAATGGTGGCTTGAGTGAATCTGAAATTAAATCAGCCAAAGTAATTTTGTGGCGTGGACACTGTTCAGTTCACGGGCGATTTTCGCTAGAGAATATAACTGCGATGCGCGCAAAACTTCCAGGGGTCAGCATTCTGGTTCACCCTGAATGCCAACACGAAGTTGTAGCAAACGCTGATGTGGTCGGAAGTACCGAAATGATTATTAAGACTATTGAAAACTCGCCCGTCGGTAGCAAATGGGCTATTGGTACTGAACTAAATTTGGTTGCCAGATTGGCTAATCGCTTTGCAGACCGAGAAATTCACTTCCTCGATAAGACTGTTTGCTACTGCTCGACAATGAACCGTATCGATCTACCGCATTTGGTCTGGGCCATGGAATCCCTCGTTGAAGGAAGGCTCGTAAACCAAATTTCAGTAGACACAGAGGTTGCAAAGTACGCAAAAGTTGCGCTGGAGCGAATGCTCGCTCTACCGTAGCCACATGAGCAAATCTGATAACTCTCCGGAGAAAAAAGGTAAGGCAACACCAAAGCGCAAAGATGCTGTTGCTAAAACTAAAATTAACTCTATAACCGCACCAGTCTCTAAAGCCGATCGCGCAAAGAATCGCGAAGCACTAAAAGCTGCCCGTGCTGAAGCAAGAGCTGCATATATGCGTGGCGATCAAAATGCGCTTCCGGCAAGAGATCGAGGACCTGTAAAGAAGTTGGTTCGAGATTACATCGACTCTCGCGGTTCACTTGGCGAATATTTTCTTCCACTTATGGTCGTAGTGCTAATGCTCACCTTAGTTCCGTCAGTTGAAATTAGATTCTTTGCAATTATTCTTATGTATTCAGCTATGGGCTATTCAGTAATTTTTGGATTCGTTGTAAGTGGACGAATCAAGAAATTGGTAAACGAACGCTTCCCTGGCGAATCTACAAAAGGTTTAGGGATCTACGGTTGGCTGCGTTCTACTCAGATGCGCCGCCTGCGCGCACCGTCACCACAGAAAAAGCGTGGAGATTCAATTTAGTTAGGCAGGTTAACTAACAGAATTGGATTTTTGCGCGTAACCTATAACTATGAAGAAAAGAATCTCTGCCCTAATTCTCGCTCTTGGTATGGTTGCAATTCCCGCAACTTCTTTTGCCGATGGCAATGAGAAGAACGAACCAGAGCATTCAATAACTGACGCTCACGAAGGTATCGAAGGCGGCGAATTATTTGCTGCCGGCGCAGGCTTGGTTCTAGCGTTAGGACTCGCCTACTTTATTGGCCGCCGTTCTAACAAAAAAGATTGAAGAAGTGCTAGTTTTTCCCCGCTGAAAGCTTTAATTAATACTTAAATATTTCAGTAGTAATGCGTTTAGCGAAGTCCGGTTAAATTCCGGCGCTGTCCCGCAACTGTAAAGATTTGAATCGTATTGATTACAAATCCAAGCCAGGTCGCCTAACTCATTATTGATGTATCCGACCTCGGAGGAAGGTCGGGCCTCAAGAGAAATTTATTTTTCTTATCGCCCAAGCTTCCTCCCTCAAATACTCTTGAGGGAGATTTTTTATGTTTAAGAAAGTTAGATTCAAATTACTTCTTGGCCTTGCGCTCTTATCTGGGCTTTCTATTCCAGTCCTGCAAGCAAGTGCAGCCAATTCAATTCCGAAACGAATTATTTCACTCTCCCCTAGCGCTACTGAAACTCTTTTCGCGATCGGTGCGGGCAAGCAAGTCATTGCCGTAGATGATTTATCGAACTATCCGAGTAACGCTCCGATTACCAAATTATCTGCATTCAGTCCAAATGTGGAAGCACTATTAAATTACAAGCCTGACTTGGTTATTCTGAACGCTGATGCAACAAAGGCTTTAGATATTAAGGCTTCACTGGAAAAATTGAAGATCTCGGTATTTCTAGAAAAAGCACCGGATAATTTGAAACAGGCCTACTCGGAAGTGACAGCACTTGGTCGTGTTACAGGAAATCTTTCTGGTGCTCAGAACACAATTTCAAATATGAAAACCCGAATTACGGCAGCGGTAAAGAGCGCAAAAAAGAGTAAGAAAATCTCTTTCTTCCATGAATTGGACAACACCCTCTACTCCGCGACTTCGGATACTTTTATTGGCAAAGTTTATAAAGATTTCAATCTTGCCAATGTTGCAGATCCTGCGGCCAGCGCTGACTCTGCTGGATATCCGCAATTGCAATCGGAATATCTGATTAAAGCTAATCCAAAGATAATATTTTTATCTGATGCGCAATATGGTGAATCAATAACTTCGCTAACAAAGAGGGCGGGATGGAGTGGCATCTCTGCGGTTAAAACAAAGAGTGTGATTTCACTTCCTGAAGACATTCCATCTAGGTGGGGACCTCGTTTGGCAGACTTCTACGAGTTCATTGCCAAATCAATTGCAGAGATTGGGAAGAGTAAGTAGAGATGAAAAGTGCGAGCAATGAGGGTGGGCTATCTCCAATTTGGAATTGGAAAATTACCGCGCTCTCATTTGCTCTGCTTTTTTTCGTAGGTATTTTGGCAATTAGTTTCGGTCCAGTATCTCTTGACTTTTCCAAGATCATTAAATCGCTCTTTGGGTTACCTGGAGGTTTAACTGGCCAGGAACGAACTCTGTTAATCGATCTGCGACTTCCTCGTGCGCTTTTAGCAGCACTGGTTGGGGCGGCACTTGCCACAAGTGGTGCGGTTTACCAAACTGTCTTTAGAAATCCACTTGCAGATCCATACCTACTGGGTGCCGCAGCCGGCGCAGGCCTTGGAGCAACTATTGCAATCACAAGTGCAGGAGCAGATCTTTATAGCTTGCTTCCGATTTTCTCTTTCTTTGGCGCAATTCTTGCCGTTTTAACAAGTTTCTTTATTTCAGGTAAATTCTTTGCCGAACCAAATTCACTCTTGCTTTCAGGAATTGCTGTTGGTTCATTTGCAACAGCAGTTCAAACTTATCTTCAACAGCGTAATAGTTCCTCGCTGCGTCCGGTTTATTCCTGGATTCTTGGCGAACTAACTGTTGCGAATTGGCAGATTGTTACTTGGTCCTCTATCTATATCTTTATCGCGCTAATCATTCTAATCACCGTTTCAAAACAATTAGATGGGCTGATGCTGACTGATGAAGAGGCTTACTCTCTAGGAATTAATCCAAACAAGTTACGTGTAATAGCAGTGGTTGCGGCGACTCTTGCTACAGCAACTGCAGTGTCTGCAAGTGGGCTAATAGGTTTTGTTGGAATTGTGGTTCCACATCTAGTTCGAGGCATTACCCATCGCGTCACAAATAGAGGGCTACTCACAATTGCTCTTGTAGGTGCTAGTTTTCTTGTTCTAGCAGATCTCGGTGCCCGCACACTGCTCTCACCGGCAGAACTTCCGATCGGCGTTATAACCGCATTCGTTGGCGCCCCATTTTTCCTAGTTGTTCTACGTAAGAAGAGATTGGTGAATCAATGATTAATGTTGAAGATTTAACAGTTCGTCTTGGAACTAAGACCGTTCTAAAAGACATCAGCGTTGAAATAGAAGATGGCAAATGGACATGTCTTGTAGGTCCAAACGGCGCAGGTAAGACCACTTTCTTAAAGGCCCTTCTTGGATCTCAGCCTTACTCTGGTTCTATTACCGACAACAACATAGAAGTTTTTAGAAATCATGATCGCAACGTTGCATTTGTTCCACAACATCCACAAATCCCCACTGGCATGAGCGTTAGTGAGTATGTGATGCTGGGAAGATCAAAGCGAGATGGTTGGGGCAATGAAAGTGCTACGAGTAGAAGCCTTGTTGCTGAAATTTTGAAATTAACTGGACTCTTCGGGATGCAGAATCAGTTTGTTTCGCAACTTTCTGGCGGTGAAATGCAGCGCGCTCTTATTGCGCGAGCTCTTGTACAAGAGCCAACTCTTATACTTCTAGATGAACCGACAAGTGCTCTGGACCTGCATCACCAAATCGCAGTCCTTAACAACATCGAATTACTCAAGGAACGTGGGGTAACGATTATTTCTACAATGCACGACATCACACTTGCAGCAATGTATGCCGAAAATATTATTGTGATGCAAGAAGGTGCCGTACTGCTTAACGGATCTTCGCAATCAGTAATTCATTCTCCAGAATTAAAGAGTGCATTTGAAAATCGAATCAATGTTTACACTCTTGAATCTGGTAGACCGGTAATCGTTGCTAAAAAAGAGGCTTAAAAACTAACGCACCTTGGATTCGACAAACGGTGCTTTGACGACAGTTGCTTGACTTATGCGCCCGCGAATATCGATTTGAACTGTATCGCCCAATTTAATTTCGGGATTTAATAAGGCAAGAGCAATTCCGACTTTAAGAGTTGGCGAGAATGTTCCGCTGGTTACTATTCCAACTTCGGCGCCAGCTAAATCTTGAACAGCCATTTCTGCTCTAGGAATACCGCGATCATTGGATTTAAGAGCCCTAAGGACTTGTTTTGGCCCCTTAGATTTCTCAGCTTCAAGAGCAGACTTGCCGCGAAATTCTGATTTAGAAAGTACCACTGCCCAATTTGCACTTGCTTGAACAGGTGAAATTTCAATTGAGAGTTCGTGACCGTGGAGCGGATAACCCATCTCGGTTCGCAAAGTATCCCTTGCACCTAAACCGCAGACCCGGCCATCAAATTTTGCAATTTCATTAACCAATAGTTCCCAAATTTTTAGAGCGCTCTCCCACTTCGGCAATAATTCAAAACCGAACTCACCGCTGTATCCAGTCCTGCAGATAATAACTTCGCCAAGATTTTCAAAATTTGGAATGCCTGTTTTAGTAAATGACATATATTCAAGATCAAGATGCAACCCCAAATTTGCTAGGACTTTTGCGCTATCTGGGCCTTGAATAGCAAGTACTGCAAAATCTTGGTGAATATTTGAAACCTCGATGCCATTTGGCGCAAATTTCTTTAAGTCAGCAGCAACCGTTGCACAATTGGCTGCATTAGGAATAATGAAAATATCATCGGCCGCAAATTCGTAAATAATTAAATCATCTATCACGCCACCTTCTTCATTGCAGAACAAGTTGTATTGCGCACTTCCTGGGGTAATTCGATGTAAATCATTTGTAACCATTGTGTTCACAAATTCCTTAGCCCCTGCACCTTTTACGCTAACTTTTCCGAGGTGGGAGACGTCAAAAATGCCAACTCGTTCTCTTACTGCTGCGTGTTCAGCGAGGGTTCCACCAGGAAAATCAGCGACACCTTTTGGGTATTCAATCGGCATATCCCAGCCACCGAAATCCGCTAATTTCGCAGAATTTGCAACATGCCAGTCAAAGAGTGGTGATTTCATAGTCGCAAACTTATCTCAATTATCGCCTTAACTTAGGTTAAGGCTTGGTATTGATTTATAGTTCGCTAGTCTTATCGAGCAAGTTTGGCTATTTACCGGAGGTTTCATGAAGGCGTTGAAGTTAGCATCTACGATCGCAACACCATACGCCGTTGTTGGCCTTTCAAATTCAAAGGGTAAATTGACGATTGAATCTGGCGCAATTTCGCTAAATGAGAAAGCTTTATTAGAAATATTGAAGAACTTGGGTGCTACTGGAAAATGCGATGAGATCGTTAAGGTCCCATTTTCGAAACCCGCAACTATTTATTTCACAGGCCTTGGTGAAAGTTCAAAGAGCTATGACAACGAAACTCTTCGTCGCGCTGCCGGATCTGCTGCTCGCGCTTTAGCCGGAGTTTCGGAAGCAACTTTTGCGCTACCAGCTACTAATTTGGCTCAAATTTCAGCAGTTGCTGAGGGCGCAGCACTTGGTGCGTATGCATTTAATGAATTTCGGTCGAGCTCGAAAAGTGAGTTTAAAGATCCCCTTGAACAAATAATCATCGCGACTAAATCAACTTCTGATGCGGCAGTAAAGCGTTCTTTAATACGTGCCGAAATAATTGCACGTCATACCGCAACTGTTCGAGATTTGATCAACACGCCACCAAGTCATCTAACGCCAGAATCTTTCTGTGCCCGAATGAAGAAAATTGCGACACCACTTGGCTTAAAAGTTGAAATTTTAAATGAAGTAACTTTGAAGAATCAGGGATATGGCGGAATCATTGGCGTTGGCCAAGGTTCAGCAAATCCACCACGACTACTTCGAGTTTCATATTCGCCAAGTAAAGCAAAACGACGTTATGCATTTGTTGGCAAGGGAATTACTTTTGATACTGGCGGCCTCGCACTTAAACCAGCTAACGGTATGGAAGCTATGAAGAGTGATATGAGTGGAGCAGCTGCAGTTATCGGCGCAGTCTTTGCGATTGCAGAATTAAAATTGCCAATTGCAATTGATGCCTGGGCACCATTGGCTGAAAATATGGTCAGTGAAAATGCAACAAGGCCTAGTGACATCATCAACATTTATGGCGGCAAGAGTGTCGAAGTTTTAAACCCAGATGCTGAAGGTCGTCTAGTGCTTGCAGATGCACTAGTGCGAGCGCAAGAAGTCGGATCTAAAGCTGGGGGTCTAGATGGCATCATCGATGTAGCCACCTTAACTGGAGCACAAGTAGTTGCACTAGGAACAAGAACAAGTGCGGTTATGACTAATGATTATGAATTCTCTGGCGAGTTCTTAAGCGCATCTGAAAAAGCTGGAGAAGCCTTTTGGCCGATGCCACTTCCCGAAGAGCTTCGCGCATCACTTGACTCTCCTGTTGCCGATATTGCAAATATTGGTGATCGCATGGGCGGGATGTTGGTCGCTGGCCTCTTTCTAAAAGAGTTCATTGAAGCTGATCTGCCATGGCTACACCTTGATATCGCCGGACCTTCATATAACGAAGCTAGCGCCCACGGCTATACCCCGGTTGGTGGTACCGGAATCGCACTGCGCTCTCTTGTGACCCTGGTCGAGTCTGCTTCATCACAATCGACGCGGAATGGAAAATAGGCGCCTGGTCTCGAATTAGGCTCAGCGGGATTTCGTGGCAAGATTGGGGTTCTGGTTTACCAAACCTTTTAGTTCTCGGTTAAATAGAGGAAGGCGCTTTGTGTCGCAATTTGATGTAGTAATTCTCGGAGGTGGCAGCGGCGGATATGCCTGTGCCCTACGTTCATCACAACTTGGATTAAGCGTCGCACTTATTGAAGAAGGAAAGCTTGGCGGTACCTGTCTACACAGAGGGTGCATCCCAACAAAGGCTCTGCTACATGCTGGCGAAGTTGCTGATAGCTCGCGACATTCAGCCGAATTCGGAGTTAATACGCAATTTATCGGAATCGATATGTTGGCAGTTAATGCCTACAAAGATGGCGTTGTTTCAAAACTTCACAAGGGTTTGCAAGGGTTAGTTAAATCTAGAAACGTTACATATATCGAAGGCCATGGCCGCCTCGTCTCGAAAAATGAAGTTGAAGTAAATGGCGTTAAGTACACAGGTAAAAATATTGTTCTTGCAACTGGTTCCTATCCAAAGACACTTCCTGGCCTTGAAATTGATGGCAAGCAAATTATTACTAGCGAGCAAGCTATTGCAATGGATCGAGTTCCAAAGAGCGTAATAGTTCTTGGTGGCGGAGTAATTGGTTGTGAATTTGCATCAGTCTGGAAATCATTTGGCGCAGATGTAACAATTATTGAAGGCCTACCGCATTTAGTTGCACTCGAAGATGAATCTTCAAGCAAGCAACTAGAGCGCGCATTTAGAAAACGTGGAATCAATTTTGAACTTGGAGTTCGTTTCAAGTCAGCAAGCAAAGATGCAAATGGCGTTACCGTCACACTTGAAGATGGCAAGACTTTCACTTCAGAGGTCCTACTCGTAGCCGTTGGTCGTGGCCCGGTTTCAGCGAATCTGGGATATGAAGAAGCTGGCCTAACTATGGATCGTGGCTATGTTTTAGTCGATAACAAGTGCCGCACAAATGTTCCTGGAATTTGGGCTGTTGGAGATTTAATTCCAACTCTTCAACTTGCACATGTTGGTTTTGGTGAAGGAATTTTGGTAGCAGAAGAGATGGCTGGCCTAAATCCTCGTCCAATTAATTACGACGGCGTACCTCGCGTAACTTATTCCGAACCAGAAGTTGCCTCTGTTGGTCTAACAACTGCGCAAGCAAAAGAACGCGGACATGATGTTGTAGAACTTAATTATGATCTAGCTGGAAATGGTAAGGCTCAAATTCTCAAGACCGCTGGCGCAATTAAGTTGGTTGCCGCAAAGAATGGCCCAGTTCTGGGAATTCATATGGTTGGCGCCCGAGTTGGCGAATTGCTGGCTGAAGCACAATTAATATTTAACTGGGAGGCAGAAGCATCTGATGTTGCTGCTTTGATTCATGCTCACCCAACACTCTCTGAAGCTGTTGGCGAAGCACATCTTGCACTTGCTGGTAAACCACTACACGCACACGGGTAACGGGAGAAACTAAAATGACCTTTTCTGTAACGATGCCAGCACTTGGCGAATCGGTAACCGAAGGAACTGTTACACGTTGGCTCAAAAAAGAGGGCGATGTAATCGCAGTTGACGAACCACTCCTAGAAGTTTCAACCGACAAAGTAGATACTGAAATTCCATCACCAGTTGCTGGTGTTTTGCAGAAGATTATCGTTGCTGTTGATTCAACTGTTGCTGTTGGTGCCGAACTCGCTGTTATTGCCGATGGTGCTACAGCGTCTGCGCCCAGCGCTCCTGTTGCACCTGTTGAAATTCCGGTTGCTGTTGCACCTGTAACTCCACCGCCAGCTCCTGTTGCACCTGTTGTTGCAACCCCTGCCGCTCCAGCTGCAGTCGCATCTTCGAGCGGAACTATTGTCACAATGCCAGCTCTTGGTGAATCTGTAACTGAAGGAACTGTTACACGTTGGCTAAAGAACGTTGGCGATCAAGTAACAGTAGATGAAGCGCTTCTAGAAGTTTCAACCGACAAAGTAGATACTGAAATTCCATCACCAGCAACCGGTACTTTGGTTTCAATTGACGTTGCTGTTGATTCAACTGTTCCAGTTGGCGCAAGACTTGCGGTAATCGGTGGCTCAGGTGCACCTGCGACGCCAGTTGTTGCTGCTCCAGTAACTCCACCGCCTGCTGCTCCTGTTGCTCCAGTTGTTGCTGCTCCTGTTGCTCCAGTTGTTGCTGCTCCTGTTGCTCCAGTTGTTGCTGCTCCTGTTGTTTCGCGAGTTTCCAACGACGATGCTTATGTAACTCCAATTGTTCGCAAGTTTGCTGCGGAAAATAACGTTGATTTATCAAAGGTTAAAGGAACTGGGATTGGTGGACGTATCCGCAAGGAAGATGTCTTAGCAGCCGCCCCTGTTGCAGCAAGTGCTTTCCAAACATCGCAGAGCGCACCAGCAGCACAAGCTCCGGTTGCAACTCAAAGCGCTGCTCCGGTTGCAGTTTCACCGCTTCGCGGAACAACAGTAACTATGTCACGACTTCGCAAAGTTATTGCAGAGCGCATGCTCGAGTCGCTTCATGTAAGCGCGCAATTAACAACTGTAATTGAAGTGGATGTAACTGCTATCGCAAGGTTGCGCGATCGCGCTAAAGCTTCATTCGAAGCTCGCGAAGGTACAAAGCTTTCATTCTTACCATTCTTTGCTGTTGCGGTCTGTGAAGCGCTAAAGCAGCATCCAGTTCTAAATGCCTCTGTAAATGGTGATCAAATTACTTATCACGGCGCAGAACATCTTGGAATTGCTGTTGATACTGAACGCGGTCTACTCGTTCCGGTTATTCGTGATGCTGGCGATTTGAATATGGGTGGCGTTGCAAGAAAGATCGCTGATGTTGCAGCTAGAACTCGCGACAACAAGATTTCACCTGATGAGTTAGGTGGCGGAAC
>CAEZXV010000028.1_pt1 | contig 10308 bp, 11 predicted proteins | sample 7265341 | NCBI WGS metagenome assembly CAEZXV01 (sample SAMEA6813918, study PRJEB35770) | freshwater metagenome | biome: Freshwater; feature: Freshwater reservoir; material: water | place: Czech Republic | collected 2017-04-14 | depth 30m m | reverse complement strand
GCATCGCCAACAGTTGCCATCTTTGTTACTTCTTCATCAGGAATCTTTACGCCGAACTTTTCTTCAGCAGCAACGACAACTTCAACCATGCTTAGTGAATCAACATCTAGATCATCTGTGAACTTCTTGTCCATTGCGATGATGCCGGCATCAATGCCCGCAACTTCAACAACGATCTCTTTGATTCCTTCAAGTACTACATCGACTGTTAGTGCCATCTCGTATCTCCTTATTTGCTTTGGTTATTCGGTTTGTTTGGTAGTTCAACAACTTGGCCGGCATATACAAGCCCTGCGCCAAATCCTATGAGAAGTGCGCTCTTACCGTGAAGTTCTGGCCTCTCGGCGAGTAAAGCGTCCATTGCCAGTGGAATCGAAGCGGAAGAAGTATTACCCGAAGTGCGAATATCGTGGGCAACAACAACTGATTCTGGCAATTTCATTGATTTTACAAGGGACTCGATAATTCGATCATTGGCTTGATGCGGAATGAAGGCATCAAGAGTCTCTGGAGTTAAACCTGCTGCTTCAAGTGCGCGAAGTGCAATCGGTGCTATTTCATAAACTGCCCAACGAAAAACTGTCTGACCTTGTTGATTGATATTTGGCCAACCTAAATCAAGTTTTCCCGGATTTTTCTTATATTCAAGATATGAAGGTTCAAGGACAATTGCATCGCGGGTTTCCGCGCTTGCGCCCCAAACTGTTGGCCCGATTCCAATATCTTGTGATGGTCCGATAACTACAGAGCCAGCGCCATCGGCAAATATAAATGCGGTTGCGCGATCATCTGGATCTGTGAAGTCAGATAGTTTCTCAGCGCCCATAACTAAAACATTTTTCGCGGTTTTATTTCGCACTAAATCATTTGCAAGTGCAACGCCGTAACAAAATCCAGCACAAGCTGCAGAAATATCAAATGCGGCCGCTTTAGTGTTTCCAAGGCGAACTAATAATTCAGTTGCAGCGCTAGGAGCTTGGTAGGGATAACTTATAGTTGCAAAAATTACGGCATCAATATCTTCGGCCACTAAGCCAGCACGAGCAATTGCAATGTTCGCAGATTTTGCTGCCATATCAATTAGGGATTCATCAGCACTGGCAAAGTGGCGGCTTTCGATGCCGGTTCGTTGTTGAATCCATTCATCAGTTGAATCAATACGACCAACAATTTCAGAATTTGGAACAACCCGAGGTGGGCGATAGGCGCCGACTGAGAGAATGCGGGCGTTTGCGGTTTCGGGCGTAAATTTAAGCGACATTAGTTGCCACCATGCTTTGCGATAAATGCAGCAGCAGCTTCTAAATCTTCCGGAGCCTTAAGTGTGAAAGTTTCAATTTCGCTTTGTGCGCGTTTTACTAATCCAGCAAGTGTTCCAGCTGGTGGAACTTCTATAACTCCAGTGACGCCACATTTAGCCATAGTTTCCATGCAGAGATCCCAGCGAACAGGCCCAGCAATCTGGCCAACAATTCGATCTAAAATCTCACGACCATCTTCAATGACTGCACCATCTTTATTTGAAATAAATGGAATCTTTGGTTCACCAACATTTAGCGAGGTTGCAAGAGTTGCAAGATGCGCAACTGCTGGCGCCATGGTTGAAGTATGAAAAGCACCTGAAACTGCGAGCGCGCGAACTCGTGAGCCTTCTGGTGGATTTTCAGCAAAGGTTGCGAGGGCTGTTAGCGAGCCTGCAGCAACAATCTGACCGCCACCATTTTCATTTGCTGGCGTTAAACCTGCTTTGATAATTGCAGCAACAACTACATCTCGCTCGCCACCCAATACTGCAGACATTCCAGTATTTGAATCTTTGGCAGCTAGCGCCATTTGGGCGCCGCGAGTATGAACTAATTTCATTGCAGATACTGAATCTAAAGTTCCGGCAAAAGCTGCTGCCGTAATTTCGCCGACTGAATGTCCTGCCACATAACTAATAGGCGATAAGTCTTCGCCAAATAATCTCAAAGCCCCAATAAGACCGCCCGCAACTAGAAGCGGTTGGGCATTGGCGGTATCCCGAATTTCATCGGCGCTTGCGCTCGTGCCAAGGCGGGTTAGGTCTAGTCCAATTGCATCAGACCAGATACCTATTACTTGGGCGGCTTTTTGATCTTCTAACCAAGGCGAAAGGAAGCCCGGAGTTTGGGAACCTTGACCTGGAGCTAGGAGTGCGAGCACGGCGCAAGTTTAAGGTTCGGTAACGCATACTGCCGAGTATTCAAATTGAGCGTTAGATAGTGGCGTATTTGGTTACTGGTGAGTAACATCTGGCTTATGAAAATCGCAGTGTGCGTAAAACAAGTTCCCGATTCTTGGGCCGAGAAGAAGATGTCTGGCGGCGTATTAGATCGTGCAAATGTTGACGCGGTTCTAAATGATTTAGATGAGTATGCAATTGAAGAAGCGCTACGAATTGTTGAAGCAAATTCACCAACTAAAGAAGCTGGCGAAGGTAGTGGCCACACAATCACTTTAATTTCAATGGGTCCAGATCGCGCAACGGAAGCGATTCGCAAAGGCCTTTCAATGGGCGCTGATGATGCGATTCACATTTGCGACGATGCATTTGCGGGATCAGATGCGCTCGCAACTTCCTTAGTTCTAAGCAAAGTAATTGCGGATGGTGGTTTTGATTTAGTTTTCTGTGGAACTGAATCCACCGATGCTCGAATGAGTGTTGTTCCAGCCATGTTGGCCGAACGATTGGGATGGGCGCAACTCACCTTTGCTGGCTCGGTTGCGGTTGATCCGACAACATCAAAAGTTACTATTGCAAGATCAACAGAGTTTGGAATTGAAAATATGGAAGCAGTCTTTCCAGCTGTTGTTAGTGTCATCGAAAAAATCAATGAACCTAGATACCCATCATTTAAAGGCATCATGGCGGCGAAGAAGAAAGCTATTTCAGTTAAACCACTTAGTGAAGTAGGTCTATCGGCTGATCAAGTTGGAAGCAAAGCGGCTTGGTCAAACGTTAAAGATGCTGTCTTGCGCCCAGCTCGTAGCTCGGGAATTAAAGTTGAAGATGGCGGCGATGGTGGCACCAAACTGGTCGATTTCTTGGCAGAAAAGCGGGTAATTTGATGAGTGAAGTATTAATTCTTGTCGACGCTGTTGATGGCAAAGTCTCAAAATCAACAGGCGAACTTGCAACTTTTGGAAAAGCAATTGGAAAGGTAAACGCAGTTGTTTTTGATGTTGCTCTTGTCTCGCAATTAAGCGCTTATGCCATTGATAATGTAATTGTTTGCAATGGTCTAGATGTTGCAAAGTTTTCACCTGGCCCAATTGCACAAAGTCTTGCGCAATTAGTTTCAAGTAAATCAGCATCAGCAGTTCTAATCACCTCTAGTTCAAAAGGTAAAGAGATTGCAGGTCGATTAGCGGTTGCTACTAATTCTGGAATTATCACAGATGCCACATCAATTGATTCAGACCTTGTGACAACACAAGCGGTATTCGGTGGTTCTACAACGGTTCACGCCGCGGTAACTCACGGAACAAGCATCGTGACACTTAGATCAAATTCAATTGAACCTGTTGCGGGAAGCCAAACGCCAACAAGCGAAGAATTCACGCCAACTATTTCAGAATCCGCAAAACTCGGAGTAGTAACTTCAACCCAACCCGCAGTTAAAGGTGGGCGCCCAGAACTTACTGAAGCATCAATCGTCGTATCTGGTGGTCGCGGAACAAATGGTGATTTCAAACCTGTCGAAGCTTTGGCCGATGTACTTGGCGCAGCAGTAGGTGCATCTCGCGCCGCAACTGATGCTGGCTGGTATCCACATACACATCAAGTTGGTCAGACTGGAAAAACAGTTAGTCCTCAACTTTATGTAGCCTGCGGAATTTCTGGTGCGATTCAACATCGCGCGGGAATGCAGACCAGCAAAATGATCGTCGCTATCAATAAAGACCCAGAGGCACCTATATTTGAATTGGCTGATTACGGGGTAATCGGTGATTTATTCAACGTATTGCCACAAGCTACGACGGCGATAGCCGCCAAGAAGGCGTAGCCACTTAACTTAGTTATCCTTGGCGCATGGCTATTTATCTTGATCATGCGGCAACTGCTCCGATCAATGATGCTGCTATTGCGGCGTTAAATGCCCAAATGCGCAAGCTTGGAAATGCATCAAGTGTTCACAATCCAGGTCGCGCCGTCCGCAAAGATGTTGAAGATGCGCGCCACAAATTATCCGAACTCATAAATGCAAATCCATCAGAGATTATTTTTACCGGATCCGGCACTGAAGCAAATAACTTGGCAATCAAAGGCTTTTTCTGGCAATCGCCAACGCGCAATGTCATTGTTACTTCAGCCTTCGAGCACCATGCAATTTTGGATCCAGTGGAATGGCTAGTAGAACATGAAGGCGCAGAGCAAGTTTTAGTTCCAATTACAAAAGCTGGCGTAATTGATTTAGATTTTTTGAAGAACATAGTTGCCACAAGAGGTAATGAAATTGCTGTAATAAGCATTATGCATTCGAATAACGAGTTAGGTTCAATCCAGCCAATTGCAGAAGTGGTCAAAATTGCTGGCGATATCCCAGTTCATACCGATGCCGTTCAGAGCTTTGGCAAAGTTGATTTTGATTTCGAAAAATTGGGCGTAACTGCCGCAACCATAAGCGCCCACAAAGTTGGGGGACCGCTTGGAATTGCCGCTCTAATTTTAAGGCGCGGTTTAGATTTAACTCCAATTTTGCACGGCGGCGGTCAAGAGCGCGAAATTCGAAGTGGGACGTTAAATGCACCAGCAATTGTCGCCTTCGCTGCCGCAAGTGAATTTGCGATTGCAAACCGCGAAGCCAATTTCGCAAGAGTGCGCGAACTACGTGACTATTTCATTGAAGGTCTCAAAAAATCTGTGCCGGATGTTTCAATAAATTCGGTAATTGATCCTGCGCTTCCAGGAATTGTTAATGCAACGTTTCCTGGAACCGAGAGCGATGCACTACTGCTTTTGCTAGATACTGAAGGCATTAGTGCTTCTGCTGGATCTGCTTGTAGTGCAGGAGTTCCACGACCAAGTCATGTATTAGTAGCGTTGGGACTTAGCGAAAGTGATGCAGATGCTTCACTGCGCATCTCAATTGGAACCACCAATACAAAAGCTGAGATAGATCAAGTTCTTGCAGTTATGCCTAGCGTTGTTGAACGAGCTCGAAACGCTTTTGTTGTGAGTGGGTTGAAATAATGAAACTTATTGCGGCAATGAGCGGTGGCGTTGATTCTGCAGTTGCGGCTGCGCGTGCAGTAGAAGCCGGGCATGAAGTCATCGGTGTCCACTTGGCGCTCTCAAGCAATCCGCAAAAATATCGTTCAGGCGCTCGTGGCTGTTGCACGATTGAAGATTCACATGATGCCAGACGCGCTGCAGATGTGATTGGAATTCCATTTTACATTTGGGATATGGCAGAAGAATTTCATGATGGCGTTGTAGAGAATTTCTTATCCGAATATGCAGATGGTCGAACTCCAAACCCATGTCTTCGTTGTAATGAAAAAATTAAATTCGCCGCAGTATTAGATCGCGCAAAAGGTTTGGGTTTCGATGGCGTAATCACTGGACACTATGCGCAAATGCAGGAAACCCCACTTGGGCGCGTAATGCATCGCGCAGTAGACCCTGGAAAAGATCAGTCTTATGTTCTTGCGGTTTTAAATACTGAACAACTAGCGGGCGCACATTTTCCATTGGGCGATACCGTTAAAGATCAGGTGCGTGTAGAAGCTAAACGTCGCGGTTTGTATGTCGCCAATAAACCCGATAGCCACGATATTTGTTTTGTGCCATCAGGAGATAATGCTGGATGGCTTCGCGATCGATTGGGAAGTGATGTTGGCCCAATAGTTGATGAAGCGGGAACGAAGTTAGGTGAACATAAAGGTGCTTACACCTACACAATTGGGCAACGTCGCGGACTTGGAATAACAATTCCAGCTGCGGGCGGGGAACCAAGATATGTTTTAAAGATTGAACCAAAAACAAATACCGTTGTAGTTGGAAGTCATGAAGCGTTGGCTGTAACAAAAATTGTTGGGGATCGCCCAATCTGGTGCGGCCCAACACCTACGGAAAATGCTGAGTTTCGTGGCTTTGCTCAGGTTCGAGCACATGGTTCACCGCTTGCCTGCACATATCTACAAACCGGAAGTGAAATTAAAGTTGATTTAGATGAGCCACTATTTGGTTTGGCTGCGGGCCAAGGTCTAGTTATTTACGACGGCGATCGGGTTGTCGGTTCTGCGACTGTCGCACATACCGAATAGGTTTTAGCCGTGAGCCAAGAGATTCGCCATCGCATCCTAGATTTATGCGAACAGATTCGTGAACACCAATTTAAATATTATGTTCAGGACAAACCAACTATTACTGATGGCGAATTTGATGCAATTTTAGTTGAGCTAAAAAAACTTGAAACCGCCCATCCAGAATTCAAATTAGCTGATTCACCAAGTGATTTAGTTGGTGGGGGATTTGCTACCCACTTCCAACAATCAGATCACATTGAAAAAATGATGAGCTTGGATAACGTTTTTGATAGCGATGAATTAACAACTTGGTTTGAGCGGATAGCGAAAACCAGTACTAAAAATACCTGGCTCTGCGAAGTAAAGGTCGATGGCCTTGCAATTAATTTGCTCTACGAAAAAGGCAAACTGGTAAAGGCCCTAACTAGAGGTAACGGCACGACGGGTGAAGATGTCACGTTAAATATTCGCACCATAAAAGACATTCCACATGAATTAACGGGCAAGAAGATTCCCGATCTTCTTGAAGTGCGCGGCGAAGTTTTCTTCCCGATTAAGGCATTTAACGAATTTAATGATCAGCAAGAAGAGTTAGGTAAAGAGCGCTTCGCCAATCCACGAAATGCCGCTGCCGGATCCTTGCGTCAGAAAGATCCGCGAATAACTGCAAGCCGTCCGCTTTCAATGGTTGTCCATGGCATCGGAGCATCTAAAGGGTTGGAATTGAATTCGCAGAGTCAGGCATATGAAATTCTTAAAGGATTTGGTCTGCCAACTAGTTCTAGATTCAAAGTAGTTTCTACACCGGCGCAAGTAAGTGAATTTGTGGCTTATTACGCAGACCACCGCCACGATATTGAACATGAAATTGACGGAATAGTTATAAAAGTAAATGAGTTCGTAACCCAGAGCGAACTTGGTTTTACGGCGCGGGCGCCGAAGTGGGCAATTGCTTACAAATATCCACCCGAAGAAGTCACAACAAAATTATTAGATATAAAGGTAAGTGTTGGGCGCACTGGTCGTGTCACACCATTTGCCTTTATGGAACCAGTAAAAGTTGCAGGATCAACTGTTACAAATGCGACTTTGCATAATGCCGAAGAAGTTGTGCGCAAGGGAATTCTCATCGGTGATACGGTTTTGATTCGAAAAGCCGGAGATGTGATCCCTGAAGTTTTAGGCCCGGTAATCGCAAAACGTAATGGCAGCGAGAAGCCATTTGTGATGCCAACCAAGTGCCCGGATTGTGGAAGTAAATTGCGCGCCATTACCGAAGGCGATGTCGACATCAGATGTCCAAATACCCAAAGCTGTCCTGCGCAATTGCGTGAACGCATTTACTACATTGGTTCGCGTGTAGCACTCGATATTGATGTCTTGGGTTATGAAGCGGCCAGTGCGCTATTGGAAGATAAATTGATTGCTGATGAATCAGATTTATTTGCCTTAACTGAAAAAGATTTAGCAAAATCTGATTTCTTCTTAAAGAAGGATGGTTCGCTTGGTCTAAATGTTGAAAAATTCTTAAAGGGCTTAGAAGCAGCAAAACAGAAGCCGCTTTGGCGAATCCTCGTTTCGCTATCCATTAGACATGTCGGGCCTACTGCGGCTGCGGCGCTGGCTAAGAATTTCGGTTCGATTCAAGCAATTTCTACCGCAAGTGAAAGTGAACTTTCCGAAACTGATGGCGTTGGAGATGTAATTGCAAAATCAATAATTGAATGGTTCGCGATTGATTGGCATAAAGAAATTATTAGAAAATGGGAGAAGTCAGGTGTTTCACTGGTTGAAACTGCAAAAGCTTCAACGGCACCGCAAACCCTGGCTGGTCTGACTTTGGTGGTCACTGGATCACTTGAAGATTTCACAAGAGATGGTGTTTCAGAAGTAATAGCGGAACACGGCGGAAAAACATCTTCTTCGGTTTCAAAAAAGACCGATTATGTAGTTGCTGGTGAAGCGGCGGGCTCTAAATTGGCCAAAGCAGAAGAACTCGGGGTTCGCGTATTAAATGAGAGCGAATTCAAAACTTTACTTGCTGGCGGAGCCGAAGCTTTGGGGTAAAGTTCTACCTATGATTTTGCATTCCGAAACCGTTCGTGAACTTTCAGCACCACCAATTTTCTTTGGGCTATTTGCCTTTGGCATCTTGTCGCTTTTACTTTATTTAACACTCCGCATAGATCGGGATTAATCCCATCTCTAAAGTAGGAATTCTTGGTGGGACATTCGATCCACCTCATCTTGGCCACCTTCATGTAATTGAAGCTCTCGCTAAAAAATTTGATCAAATAATGTTGATTCCTACTGGCGACCCATATCTGCGCCCTACTAAACCGGTCGCGACTCCAGGGGAACGCTTGGAAATGTGCAGCAAAGCCCTTGAAGATTTATCTGAAGATTTACAAGAAAAAGTTGTAGTCCTAGATATTGAAACATCTCGAAAAGGTGCGACCTATACCTTTGATACTTTGCAATCACTTCGCGCATTTTTTCCGAAAGATGAGTTCACGCTAATTTTAGGAACTGATGCCGCCGCAACTTTCCACAAGTGGAAGCGCAGCGATGATGTTAAGAAGCAAGCCGAGATTTTAGTAATTAAACGGCCAGGTGCAATTCCATCTGAATTTAAAGAGTTAGAAATAACGGCGCTAGATATTAGTGCGACCCAAATCCGTGAAGATTTTGCCAATGGAAAAACTCCAGAAACAATCTCTCCTTCCGTGCTTAAATATATAAAAGATAGAGGCCTATATGGCAGCAGGTAAGAGTGTTATTAATCTGGCACAAGTAGCAGCAGAAGCAATTGCTGAAAAACTCGGCGTAGATATCATCGCAATTGATATGACAGAACAAATGGTTCTTTCAGAGGTATTTTTAATTGCAACAGGATCTAATGAAGTTCAGGTTGATGCGATTGCTGATGGGGTCTTTAAGGCGATGGCAGAGATAGGTGAAAAACCGATTCGCCGCGAAGGAAAAGGCCAGTGGATACTTCTTGATTACTCTGATCTAGTTGTTCATATTCAGAGCCAAGAACTTCGCAACTATTACATGCTTGATCGACTCTGGAATGATTGCCCTCGTATTCCACTTGCGGTATCTGAAGCGAGATAGTTTAAATGAGCGAAAAATCTAAACTTCGAATCGTTCTCTGGCGACATGGCCAGACTGATTGGAATGTTGAAAATCGCTACCAAGGTCACTCTGATATCCCACTAAATCAAGTTGGGCTTTATCAAGTTGGACATGCCGCAAAAGTTTTAGCTGGAATGAATCCAAGTCGAATCATTTCAAGTGACTTAATCCGAGCAAAACAAACTGCGCAAGCACTTGTTGATTTAACTGGAATTAAACTAGAGATCGACCCTGATTTGCGCGAGACAAATGGCGGAAATTGGGAAGGAAAGACTGGCGCACAAAATCGTGAAGAAGATGGCGAAAGATTTAAGCAGTGGATGTTCGGCGGCGATGTGAAGGCTGGCGAGATTGGTGAATCTCGAACTGAAGTTGCAAAACGTGCACGTGCCGCAGTCGATCGTGGAATTGCTGAAGCATCTGGAACAATTATTTTTGTAACTCACGGAGGAACGTCTCGCGCACTTCTCGGATCGATTTTAGAAATGCCTTTTGAAAAGTGGGCGACTTTAGGCGGGCTCTCCAACGCTTCGTGGTCTGTGATTGAGCCAAATACCTTTATTACAACAGGTTGGACTCTGGTCGAACATAACGCGGGCTCGATACCAGAGCCGGTCTTTGGCAATGAATCGGCTTAGGGCAAGCGCTCACTTAGTTACGAGAACTTACATTTGTCGGCGGTATTAGATATTTTTACCGCATGAATAGATTTGCAGTAGTCGATACGGAGACAACTGGGTTTGGAAAAACAGATCGAATTATTGAAATCGGAATAGTTCTAGTTGATGGAAATGAAATAATTCAAGAGTGGGAAACTCTTATTAATCCCGAACGAGATATTTCAAACTCAAATATTCACGGAATTACATCTGAAATCGTCTCTCTTGCACCTAT
>CAEZXV010000027.1_pt1 | contig 10483 bp, 11 predicted proteins | sample 7265341 | NCBI WGS metagenome assembly CAEZXV01 (sample SAMEA6813918, study PRJEB35770) | freshwater metagenome | biome: Freshwater; feature: Freshwater reservoir; material: water | place: Czech Republic | collected 2017-04-14 | depth 30m m | reverse complement strand
ACCGATTCGATATTTGAATGGCCGGCATCGTGCTCCTCTTTAATGCGTGAAAGAAGAAATACTTCGTAGTCCATAGATAAACCGAAAGCAACTACTGCAATCAGAATAACCATTGAAGTATCGATTGTTCCGGTATTTGTGAATGACCCTACAAGCCAATTCAAATGGCCGCCAATGAAGATCCAAGTTAGAACTCCAAGTGTTGCCGATAATGAAAGCAAATTCAAAAGAACTGCCTTAATTGGAAGAATTATTGATCCAGTAAACATAAATAAGAGCAGGAGAGTTCCTATTGCAATCCAGAGAAGAGCAAGTGGTAATTTCTTAGCAATTCCTATCTGGCTATCTGCATAGTCAGCAGCAACACCACCAACTAAAGTTCCTTGCGGAACATTTAGGGCGCGAATTTCCTTAATCATTTTTTCAGCAGCAGGTGAACGAGCACTCATACTGTGAATTGCCGCAATTCGAATATCAGTACCAGCAGTTTCTGGTGCACCGACTGCAATAACTCCAGAAACATTTGCAAGATCACTCACAAAGCTATTTACCTCAACCATTTTGGTAGTTCCATCAGGAATAATTATTTCGATTGGGTTTCCTTGTTGACCAGGAAATTTATCTAATCCAACTTTTGCGGCGATAGCGGCCTTGTTAGATGCGGGTAGAACTCTGGTATCAACTTGCGAGAAAACAATATCTTTTATCGGTGCTGCAAGTGTTCCAAGAATTAGAAGAACAAGTACTACTACGGCGACAGGGCGCTTCATTACATATCGCGCAGTGTGTGCCCAACGACCATCTTCTTTAGGTGTAATTGCACTTTTGCGAACGACGAACTTATCTATTTTGCTGCCAAGTAAAGCCAATATTGCTGGCAGTGGAATCAAAGCTCCGAGAATTGCTATTGCAACAACAGATACACCCGCATATCCAAAGGACTTCAAGAACATTTGTGGGAAAAACATAAGTGCAGCAAGGCTGATCATTACGGTAATTCCCGAGAAGAAAACAGTTCGGCCAGCGGTTTTTACTGTCTGCGCGACCGATTCTTCAACGCTCTTTCCGGCATGAAGTTCTTCGCGAAAACGATTAACCATTAGGAGTGAGTAATCGATGCCAAGTCCCATGCCCATACCGGTCACGAGGTTTAGCGCGAAGATACTTACGCCAGTAACCAAACTTATTAAGTAAAGAATCAGGAATGCGCCAAGAATTGCGCTTACGCCAACTACCACTGGCATTGCAGAAGCAATTAAGCCCCCGAAAACAAAGAGTAAGAATATGAAAGTTAAAGGGATTGAGATTGATTCAGCTAGCGCCAAATCTTTGGAAATTTTATCGTTAACCGCATGGTTGAATGTCGAGAATCCACCTACGTAAATTCTTAGGTTTCCAATTTTTTTATCATATTTTTTCTGTAATTCTGCAGCTAAAGATGTTAAGAGAGTTGGATCTGATTTATGTCCATAGATAAATAAATATGCGGCGGTTCCATCTGCGCTCATTAATTGTTTCGCACCACCGGCGCTCCAATATGACAATGTTTTAGCAATATCTGGCATTGAACGAAGTTCTGCTTCTATCGGTGCAACTTCTGCAGCAACAGCTGGATCGGAAACGCTCTTACCTGCATCGATGACAAAAATAATTGCTGGGTCTTTAACTTTAAAAGTATCGTTTAAGTAAGTTGCAGCTTTGTATGAATCACTTCCTGGATCTGAATATCCACCGCCTTCGAGTCGAGCAAATACCAGTGAACCAACTACACCTGCTGCAATCGCGGTAACGATGAAGCCTGCCAGTACTGCCTTGCGGCGTCTTACTAATAAGTGACCCAACTTCTCAAACATGACTTCTATTCTCTCTGTTAGTTGATTAGTATTTAGTTATGAGCGATCCGAAAATTTTGCCGAAAGTAACGCAAGATGAGATTGATCCACGAGAAGATGATGATTCAAAGCGTGACGCTGAGATTCAAGACGATCGCCCACCGCATCACGGTTAATCATTTTTAGCAGGTGGTGTTGGTGATGTCGACGCTGAAAGTGGTTTTGAAGTTCTGGAATCAGTTTTATAAAACCCTGAACCTTTGAAAACTACTCCAACATTTGAATAAACCTTCTGTACTTCACCTTTGCACTCTGGGCATTCAGTAAGGGCATCTTCGCTAAATGATTGGAAAGCCTCGAATTGATGGCCGCACTTGGTGCAGGCATATTCATATGTAGGCATAGTGAGTATTGTAAAGAAGTGAGAGAATTACATCTAATCGAGGTTCAAATAGAGGGGCAATCATGGCTGCCGGCCGAGTAATTCGAAGTGTTATCGCGGGGGCAATTCTTCTCCTGCCAATCCTTACTTCATCTGCTTACGCAAACAGCATTACCGCCGCAGTTCCACAAGCCGGATCAGTTCTCACGACTTCGCCAAATTCAATATCTATTTCAACAGCTGCGCCGCTCTCTGAACAAGGAAGTTTAATTGTTGTTAATGATCCAAATGGTGTTGCGGTTGATGATGGATCTATAACTATTAATGGCAATAGCGCTGAAGTTGGTTTAACTGAATTAATTAAAACTGGTGTTTACACCGTGAATTACACCTTGCTTTCAGATACCGAAGATCCACTTACTGGGTCCTACACATTTATGTTTAATGCCCCAACAAGTATCGGAACTCCAACGCCAGCCCCAACTCAATCTGGGACCACGCAAGATAATAAAAACTTAAACAGCGGATCAAATGCCTTTGTTTATACCCTTTTGGTTCTTGCTGCATTCGTCTTTGTTTTTCTAATTTGGTATGCAAAGCAAAGTTTCGGTGGTCCCAAGCGATCTTCAAATAATAAGCGTAAATAATCGAAGTTAAGTTATGCGCTTTTCGACAGAGACTCATATTCCAGGAAATTCTGGCACCCTCAATTTTTTAACTCCGCTTGTAAAAGATCTTCAAGTTCTCTCTTCAGTAACTTTAATTGGGCTACTTCTTGCGATTGCATTCTTAATTAAAGAGGAACACGCAAAGTTTTTGCCTGAAGCGATTCGAATTCGAAACCTGGCAGTAATTCCAGCTGCGGCGTGGCTCATGTCGAGCCTTGGCGTCTTGTTTGTCGAATTAGCGAATTTACTTGCCACCCCAATTTCAGAATCATTTGACCCAGTAGTTATTAGATCTTTCATCACCCAAACTGCACTTGGAAAAAGTTATGCAATAAATATCCTGGCTGCTATTTTAGTTTTATTACTAACACCTAGAATGAAGCGAACTACTGGTGCAATCTTTGGTTTGATTTTTACTTTCATCGGCGTCCTAGCTCCGGTTTTCCAGAGCCATTCAAGTAGTTCAGGAAACCACGGCCTAGCTATTGGCTCCTTACTTATTCACGTAGTCGCCATTTCGTTGTGGGTCGGCGGGATTATCGCCTTAATCCTTATAAATAAGTCAGAGCGCGCACTTTCCTTGCCACGTTTTAGCGCCTTAGCTCTCTGGTCTGCGATTGCAGTTTGCACAAGCGGGGCAGTAAACGCTTGGACTCGGCTTAACTTTAAAGAAGCCTGGAATTCACAGTATGCGAACCTAGTTATTTATAAAATATTTTTGAGTGCAATCTTAATTTTTATTGGTGCCACACACCGTAAGTATCTAATGAAGAAAATGCATGAATCCAAGCAGGTTTATCAACTTCTTGTAGTTGAAATTGTTGTAATGATTTTAGCTATCAGCGTTGGTGCTTGGTTATCAACTAGTGCCCCACCACAATTACGCAATCCTAGAAACATTGATGTAGCCGAAAGTATTGCAGGCAGTCCAATGCTTCCAGCGCCAAGCTTCAAAAATATACTTATTACATATGTGCCAGATGCAGCATTTATCGGGTTACTAATTTTTATTACAGCTTTATATATAAGAGGTGTAGTAATACTCGCAAAACGTGGTGACAAGTGGCCAGTTGGTCGCACCGTATCCTTTGCTCTTGCAGTTGCAGCTACCGACTTTGCAACCAGTGGTGGTCTTGGTGCATACGCACACTTCGCTTTTTCATATCACATGGTCGCTCATATGGTTTTAGGAATGATTGCTCCAATCGGTTTTGTTTTAAGCGCGCCGATAACTTTGGCCCTGCGCACTTTGCCGATAGGGCGAACTCATGAAGAGCGCGGAATCCGCGGAACTTTAATTTCATTTCTCCACTCAAAATATTTTCAAGTTCTATCAAATCCCGTAGTAGCTCTCTCGATCTTTGATGGTTCGCTATTTCTGCTTTACATGACCCCGCTATTTGGAAATCTTATGCAGACTCACAGTGGTCACTTATTTATGAATATTCATTTTCTTTTGGCTGGTGCGCTCTTCTTCCATGTAATTGTCGGAATCGATCCAAGCCCAAAGCGGGTTCCACATATTGTTCGGATAATTGTTCTCTTTGCTGCAATGAGCATCCACGCTTTCTTCTCTATTGCACTTCTATCTGCAACCACACTTTTAGATGGTGGTTACTTTGCAAGCTTGCAACGACCATGGTCGCTAGATTTGCTCGCTGATCAGAACGCTGGTGGCGCAGTTGGTTGGGCTATGGGAGAAATCCCAATTTTGATTGCTTTGGTTGCAACTTTTATCCAATGGGTTCGTGAAGATCGCAAAGAGAGTAAAAGGATAGACCGCGCTGAAGATCGTGCCGCGGCGATGGGCGAGGATGATGATTTAGCAAAATACAACAAATATTTAGCAAGCCTGCAGCGACTAGACGAGCGCCCTGAAAATTGAGTTAATAAGCACATGGAATCTTTAATTGGCGAGGAGTATGACGCACTACGCGAAAGCGTACGAGCGCTGGCAACGAAAAAGATTGCACCGTTCGCAAAAGATGTAGATGAAAATTCTAGATTTCCGCAAGAAGCTTATGAAGCACTTCAAGCTAGTGATCTTGCAGCAGCACATGTTGATGCAAAATATGGTGGCCAAGGTGCCGATTCACTTGCGACTGTAATAATTATTGAAGAAGTTGCGCGAGTGTGTGCAGCTACATCTCTTATTCCAGCTGTAAACAAATTGGGATCACTACCTTTAATTCTTGCAGGAAATGGCGAACAGAAGAAAAAGTACTTGCCACAACTAGTTGCGGGGAAAGGATTCTCTTACTGCCTTTCAGAATCTGAAGCGGGGTCTGATGCTGCTGCTATGAAAACTAAAGCAGTTAAGGATGGCGAAAGTTGGGTAATTAGCGGAAGCAAAAAATGGATTTCAAATGCGGGTTTCTCCGACTTCTACACAGTTTTAGCCCAAACCGATCCAGCGTTAGGTGCAAAAGGAATTACGGCATTCATAGTTGAAAAGAGCGATGCCGGTGTTTCATTTGGTGCGCATGAAAAGAAGATGGGATTTAGAGGATCTCCGACTCGAGAAGTTTATTTTGATTCAGTAACGATTCCAGATGATCGCCGAATTGGTGCAATTGGATCTGGTTTTGCCTTGGCGATGCAGACTTTAGATCACACCAGAATTACTATCGCTGCCCAGGCTCTTGGAATTGCACAAGGAGCATTTGAAGTAGCCACGAATTATTCACATGAGCGAAAGCAATTTGGCAAAGAGATATTTGACTTTCAAGGCGTGCAATTTATGTTGGCAGATATGGCAATGAATATTGCAGCTGCAAGACAACTTACCTATGCCGCAGCCGTAAAGAGTGAGCGCGGTGAGAAGGATTTAACTTTCTTCTCGGCCGCAGCAAAATGTTTTGCAACCGATGTGGCCATGAAAGTCACGACTGATGCTGTCCAGGTACTTGGTGGATATGGCTATGTATCTGATTACCCAGTTGAGCGCATGATGCGCGATGCAAAGTTAACTCAAATCTATGAAGGAACTAACCAAGTTCAACGAGTTGTGATGGCTCGCCACCTAAATGATTTAAATTAGTTTGTAAATCGAACAATTAAATCTGGTGTTGCGATTGCGCTTAATTTAACGTCATGAGATTCAACCGGAAATGGCTCAACAGTTAATTCTCCAGAATAAATAAGTCCAAGGCTCCAAGCCGAGATTTGCGCTAGTGCTCGATCATAAGATCCACCACCTTGTCCCAATCGATAACCATCACGATTAGCATGCAGAGTTGGAACAATCACAATATCAATTTCGGTTCCAGAAATTGCTTCGCCTTTAGGTTCAAGAATCTTTCCACTCTTAACTAAGGCACCAGAGTCCCCATTCCAGGCAATCCACTCCAAACTCTTATCTTTTAGCACCCTTGGCAGTAGCAATGTCTTGCCACTTTTTAAAATTGCTTCATTCAAATCTTTAGTTTGTGGCTCATCGCCATATGAGATGTAACTCGCAATTGTTTTAGCTGCCAAAAATTCCTCAGATTTAATTATGTGAGTCCAAGATTCAGCTAAATCACGGAGTGAACGTTCGGCACGAAATCGCTTTCGCAATTCTTGTTTTTTAGAGTTACTTATATCCACGGAAATACTCTAATTAACAAGTAGGGTTTAGTCATGGAACAACAGCCGAGCGTCGAAGAGCTTCTTGCGAAGTTACTTGAAATCGCCGCACCACTAGCACCTTTCGATATGCCACTTTTAGATGCGCATGGTGCAACCTTGGCTTCGGATATTTATGCTGGCGAACGACTAGTTCTGCGAAGTGGTTCACGAATTAGATCTACTCAGATTGGCCTTGCCGCTTCGATTGGTTTGGATCGATTGCCAACTCTGCCTCACCCAAGAGTTGTTGTTATTTCAGCCGGCGATGATTTAGTTGAACCAGGTCAAGCACTAACTGATTCAGAAGATGAGTTTGAAACAAATTCTTGGATGCTAACTACTGCAGTACGAGAAGCTGGAGCAAATGGTTTTCGGGTTCACACAATCCCGGAGAATCATCAGCAACTAAAAGAGGTAATCGAAGATCAACTTGTTCGCGCTGATTTAATCGTAATAAGCGGTGAGCGCCATGATGAATCATTTGAGTTAATTACCGCAGTTCTAAAAGAACTTGGTGAAATTACAACGGTCCGACCAAAGATGAGCGAGAGTGGATTACATAATTTCGGACTGATCGGTCCGGATAACACTCCAGTTATTACCCTACCTGGCGACCCAGTTGTAGCAGGCATCGCTGCTGAAATTTTTGTTCGTCCAATGATTAGAAAGATGTTGGGCGCCCCAAATATTTTCCGAAACCAATTGAAGGCAAAGCTTAAGAATTCAATCTCGGCAGTCCCAGGCGAGAGTGGTTTTGTTCGCGCACTTCTAACTTCAGAAAATGGTGTTGTTGCGACCGCGCTAGATGAACAAGGCGACTTAGTCTCACTTTCAGATGCAAATTCTTTAATAATTGTTCCCGAAAAATCTGCCGGAATTAAAGCCGGCGAGATTGTGGATGTAATGGTGCTGGAACGGAGTTCAAATTAATTGGGCGCCACAAGCGACTGGCCAATAAAACTTTCTGGTGGCGAGATATTTCTTCGTCCACTTCGTTTCCGCGATAAAGCAGCTTGGGATTCCTGTCGGGCGAAAAATAGAGAATGGCTTGCACCTTGGGAGGCCACTCGTCCGGAAATTGATTCCCACCTACCACTCCCGTCATTTGTTGGAATGGTTCTTCAATATCGCAGAGATGGAATGAGCCTTAGATCTATCTCTCTTGGTATTTGGATTAAGGAGAATGGCGCAGAGAAATTCATCGGACAAATAACCTTAGGCGGAATTGTCTTTGGCGCTATGCGCGGCGGCCATATTGGATATTGGATAGACCAGAGATATGCCAACAAAGGGTACACAACCAAGGCGGTTTCAATACTGACGGATTTCGGATTAAATGATTTATCCCTGCATAGAATCGAAATAAATCTGCGTCCAGAGAATGATGCCTCAAAGCGGGTAGCTGAAAAAGCTGGCTATATTTTCGAGGGCGTTCGGCCAAGATACTTACATATTGATGGGGCTTGGCGAGATCATCTAACTTATGTAAAAGAAAATCCAAGAATTAAGTAATACCTTTTAATACAGACATACCGCTGAAATCCCCGAGATTTACCCCGCCTAGAATTATCGTTCTACTCCATGGCCTCCGGTTTTATCTACTTAATCATCCTTGGGATGTGGGCGGCCTATTTCTTGCCAAAGTGGATCACAAGTCATGATGAAGCTTCAGGAAAATCTGCGGAACGATATAAAAGTGCAATGCGAGTAGTCGGCGAAACCGGAACTTCCAATCCAGGACAAAGTGCCAGCGATAACTTTAAGAAACAGAATCAAATTGCAAATCGTAGAATAATTTTTGGTTCACTTACTTTTGCATTTGTAACAATTGGCGCGCTCTGTGCAATTGGTGTGATCTCGACTCCAATTTTATTAATCCCAACAACTGCGCTCGCAATTTACGTTGTGCATGTGAGAAGGCAAATTGTTACTGCGCAACTTAAGCAACGTCGCATCAAAGCTTTCCAACAAATTTCATCCGCAACCGTTATTACTGAACCTATTGAGAGAATAACTTTCTCATCACGCATTGATTTTGTAGAGGAAAATAAAGAGCACTGGATTCCGCTAATCGAAAGAATTGATACAGCAGGTGTTGTAGTAATTCCTAAAGATGGACCAACTTGGCAGCCAACAAGTATTCCGAAACCAACGTATGCGACTGCGCCAAAAGCGATTCCTTCAAATCGCGTAATTGATCTAACAATTCCTGGCGCTTGGAGCGCTTCGCAACAAGCGCAAGACGAGTCAATTCTGCCTTCACGTGATGATCTATTTGATCAAGAGCTTGAAGAGAACGCAGCCGAAAAAAGATTTGGCGCTGTTAACGAATAAGTAATCCAGCTAGATCCAACTTGGCAGCCACATGTGATCGTGCCATGAGTTGTAGGAAATTGGTGTTCCTAAATAAAGTGGTAAGAAATAAAGAAAATTAGCTAGAACTACCGCCCCAAATATCAGCGTTATTTGACGCTGATTTCGCGGAATCTTATTGAAGACATAAACGATTGTTAGCAAGAGGAATGGCTCAAATGCGATTGCATAAAAACTAAACATTGTCCGCTGTTGGAAGGCGAACCAAGGAAGATAACTTGCGGCCACAACTACAAGAAGAATTTCAGCTTGCCATTCTCGCCTGCTTATCCAATATCCAAAAGTTATAGCCAATGTAAATGTTGCAGCCCACCATAGAACTGGAGTTCCAAGTGCCAAAACTTCTTGTGCGCAACTAGATGCGCCACAATTTTTTGGTGTCGAATAAAAAAGAGATGTTGGCCGTCCTTGAATTAACCAGCTCCACGGATTTGCTTCATATGGATGCGGCTCTGTTAAGTGTGCGTGAAAATTTAAAATCTCTGCGTGGTAGTGCCAGAAAGATTTAGCAATATTTGGTGACCAGTTCCGATCCCACCCAGTTTTACTCGCAAACCAACCGACCCAAGTTGCAACATATGTAGCCAGCGGTAGAACTCCAAATTGCAGAAATCTGAGCACAAAGTTATTTTGGATTAAGTTCTTAAGTGGATTGCTCGAACCGAGAAATCTAAATTTCCGATAGTCAATAATTAAAACTAGAAAGGCAAGGGCAACTAGAAGATAAAAGCCGCTCCACTTTGTTGAAATTGCAAGTCCGAGTGCGATTGAAGTAATCCAATATCTCTGATTGATAAGTGCCAGAACTGCTATTTGAATAAAAAGAAGTAAGAAAATATCTAGAAGGGCAACTCTTGAATGAACAAGATGCAGACCATCTGCCAGAACTAAGAAAGCAGCAAAGCCACTTAAGAACGGCTTATTAAATAGCGCCTTTGCGGTGAAATACATCAAGATAATAGAAATTGATCCAGCTAAGGCGGCCGAGAAACGCCAGCCAAATTCGTTATACCCAAAGAGTTTTATCCCGCCAGCAATTAGCCATTTTCCGGTTGGGGGATGAACTATGAACTCACTTGCTCCAGTTTTTGCATTTAGCTCCACGCCATTTAATAAAAGTGAATGAGCATTTGTCGCATAATAAACTTCATCGAAAATCTTTCCCTTAGGGCTAGCTAAATTCCACAGCCGCAGAAGCAATCCGATCGTGCCGAATCCCAGAGCTACTGCCCAATCACGCGTAATGCGCACTCTGGTTGTCATGAGGTAAGCCTAAAGCCTGCGAGAATTACCCAATGCTTATTCTCGCCGCGATTCCGCTTGGTAATCCATCGGATGCGTCTGCAAATTTGCGCGAAGCTATCGTTTCTGCAAAATATATCGCTGCCGAGGATTCTCGAAAATTTACTCGTCTCTGTTCTGATTTGGGCGTTACCTATTCTGCAAAAATAATTTCATTCTTCGAAGGCAATGAAATTGAGAGATTAGATGAATTAGTAAAGATTATGGAGAGCGGTTCTGATTTATTGGTTGTTACTGATGCAGGCATGCCAGGAATAAGTGATCCGGGATATCGATTAGCGCGCAGCTGTTGCGAAAAATATTCAAATTAAAGTTTT
>CAEZXV010000026.1_pt1 | contig 10528 bp, 10 predicted proteins | sample 7265341 | NCBI WGS metagenome assembly CAEZXV01 (sample SAMEA6813918, study PRJEB35770) | freshwater metagenome | biome: Freshwater; feature: Freshwater reservoir; material: water | place: Czech Republic | collected 2017-04-14 | depth 30m m | reverse complement strand
GAGCGGACGACCGGGTTCGAACCGGCGACCTGAACCTTGGCAAGGTTCCGCGCTACCAACTGCGCTACGTCCGCATTCTTGCAATCCACATTTCTGCAGAATCAAGAGGGCAAATCTAGCGCAACAAACGGGCAAGCGCCAAAGCGCAAGATCCCACGTGATATCGGGTTAATTTCCTTCGCGTCATCTACCGTTGCCCCGTGGAAAATAACCAGCCCTTCTTCTGGATGAATGGGATTTTAGCGACCGATTTAATCGAAATAAGTAGTGACCCTGCCGTTCTAAACGATGGTGGATTCTGGGCTGTGACAACAACTTTTGAAGGAAAATACACCTTCGCGAAATTTGCAAGCGTTGCTAGGGGAGTGGCATTTCCAAAGGTCGAAGAGTGGCTTGGCCTCACGGGGGTTTGGGAGAGCACACTCTCGCAGAGTGAGTATGAGAATTATGTTGAGAAAATTCGAAGTGAGATCGAACTTGGAAATGTTTATCAAGTAAATGCCTGTCGAATATTGAAGACCGAAATTGATAGCAAGCTTTCACTAGCTCCACTTTTTGCCAAACTTCTAACGAAGAATCCCGCACCCAATTCCTCATTTCTAAGGCTTCCAGATTTTGAAATTGCTTCGGCGTCGCCCGAACTGTTTATCTCCCGAACAGGTTTCGAGCTTAAGACAAGCCCAATAAAGGGAACACGTAAATTGGCCGAGACTGGTTCTAATTTTTCAGAGAAAGATAAATCCGAGAACATAATGATTGTAGATCTAATGCGAAATGATTTCGGAAGAATCTGCCGACCTGGAACAGTAAAAGTTAAAGAACTACTTCGCGCAGAATTGCACCCGGGTTTGGAGCACTTAGTTTCAGATGTAGTTGGCGAAGTGTCGAGTGAGGTAAGTTGGGGTCAAATTTTCGAAAATGTTCTGCCACCTGGTTCAGTAAGTGGAACTCCTAAATACACAGCCATTCAATTGATAGCCCAAGAAGAACCAAGTACTAGAGGCCCTTATTGCGGAGCACTCGGATGGATTGAAGGCACCGAGTGCGTTTTAAGTGTTGCAATTCGAATCTTCTGGAAGAGTGGAAGTATTTTGAAATTTGGCACAGGCGCTGGAATTACTTGGGCAAGTGATCCGTCTTCCGAGTGGGAAGAGACGGAGCTAAAAGCATCGAAGTTACTTTCTATCGCAGGTGGTTTGCGAAGCGATCGTTGGCCGTTTGGTTCAGGGTTATTTGAAACTATTCGCGTTGAAAATGGTACGCCACAGTTATTGCGCGAACATTTGGATCGGGCACGGAATAGCGCTCTCGCTTTGGGATTTTCAGTGCCGAGTGATCGAGAGATTTTTGAGAAAATCGGAAGGTTAGATCAAATTGAATTAGGTAGGTTACGACTAACCTTTGGCGAGACTTTTCAAGTATCACTAGATCCATATGTTGAATCAAAGAACAGCGCGAAGGTAGGAATAAGAGATTGTGTGGTGGATGTTTCCGCCAAAGCGCATAAAGTGTTTCCATATAGCGATAATCTAAGAATGTTAACGGATGCGCGCGTCGATGGCTTTGATGAAGTAATCATTATTAATCAGGAGAAGATGGTCTGCGAAGGCGCAATCTCTAATTATGTTTTCCGCATCGATAATTTATGGGTAACTCCAAGCCTAGATTCTGGTGTGCTTCCAGGAATTATTAGGGGATTAGTTATTTTCAATGGCTTAGCTATCGAAAGTGAAATATCTGCGTCAGAGCTAGAAAGGGCCACACACGCATTCGCGCTTTCGGCTCTTCGGATTTCACAACCCATTAGCGAGATTGCAGGGCGAAAATTGCAAGAGGATGAAATCAGTAAGCAGTGGGCGGTTAAATTGCGGGAAATATTGCAAGCTAATTCGGTAGGCTAAGCGCGTGGCAAATATTTCTATTTCAGTAAATGGCGAGAAACGCAGCGTCGAGTCTGAAATTCGCCCTACCCAGTTATTTGCCGAAAAAAATGATGTTGTTGTCTGCAAGATTAATGGCGATCTCAAAGATTTATGGAGCGAGCTTAAAGATGGGGATGTTGTTGAGTCAGTGAGCATTGATTCGCCCGAGGGGCTTTCGGTCTTGCGACATTCGACAGCGCATGTCATGGCTCAAGCAGTACAGGAAGTTTTTCCAGAAACTAAATTAGGAATTGGGCCACCAATTACAGATGGCTTTTATTATGATTTTGATCCGCTAAAACCATTTAATCCAGATGATCTGGAAAAACTCGAATCTTCCATGCGTAAAATTATTAAAGCCGGTCAGAGATTTCGTCGAAGAGTTGTCACAGATAAAGAAGCCCTTGCTGAACTTGCACACGAGCCATTTAAATGTGAACTAATTGGTCTTAAATCAACAGCGACCGATGATGAATCAAGTGTCGAAGTCGGAGCTGGCGAATTAACTATCTACGACAACTTGGGGCGCGATGGTCAACCCGCATGGAGTGATTTATGTCGAGGTCCACATCTACCTTCAACAAAACATATTCCAGCATTTAAATTAATGCGCACCGCTGCTGCATATTGGCGAGGTTCCGAGAAGAATCCAATGCTGCAACGTATTTATGGCACAGCTTGGCCATCACAAGAAGCGCTAGATGGATATTTGAATTTATTGGCAGAGGCGGAAAAGCGCGATCATCGTCGACTCGGAACTGAGTTAGATCTCTTCTCTTTCCCTGAAGAAGTTGGTTCTGGACTTGCAGTGTTCCATCCAAAAGGCGGAATTATTCGCCGAGCCATGGAAGATTATTCAAGACGTCGGCACGAAGAAGAGAATTATCAATTTGTTTATTCACCACATTTAACTAAGGCCGCACTGTTTGAAACTTCAGGCCACTTGCAGTGGTATTCCGAAGGCATGTATCCACCGATGGTCATGGATGAAGAACTTCACGCGGATGGCACTATTAAGCGCGCAGGTCAAAAGTATTACATGAAGCCTATGAACTGCCCGTTCCATAACCTTATTTACAAATCTTCATCTAGGTCGTATCGCGAACTTCCACTTCGACTATTTGAGTTTGGAACAGTTTACCGTTACGAAAAATCTGGAGTAATTCACGGCCTAACTCGCGCTCGTGGTTTTACTCAAGATGACGCGCACATCTACTGCACCAAAGATCAGATGCTAGGTGAATTGGATAGTTTGCTGACATTCGTACTTAATTTGCTGCGAGATTATGGCCTTGAAGATTTCTATCTAGAACTTTCAACAAAGAATCCAGAGAAATCCGTTGGCGCTGATGAAGATTGGGAAGCAGCAACAGAAGCTCTTCGTATCGCAGCAACGAAACAGAATTTAGAACTTGTATTAGATCCCGGTGGCGCCGCTTTCTATGGTCCAAAGATTTCAGTCCAGGCTAAAGATGCAATTGGTAGAACTTGGCAGATGTCCACAATTCAAGTTGATTTCCAGCTGCCACAGAGATTTGATTTGGAATACCAAGCATCAGATGGTTCTAGACAACAACCTGTGATGATTCACCGTGCGCTATTTGGTTCGATTGAAAGATTCTTTGGTGTTTTAACCGAACACTATGCCGGCGCCTTCCCTCCGTGGTTAGCTCCAGTTCAGGTTCGAGGAATTCCAGTAGCGGATACTTTCACTCCTTATTTGGAAGAAGTTATAACCAAAATGCGCAAAGCAGGAATACGTGTAGATATTGATGCTTCTGATGATCGCATGCAGAAGAAAGTGCGTAGCGCTCAACTTGAGAAAATTCCATTCATGATGATTGCAGGCGAGGAAGATCAAAAAGCGGGAGCAGTTTCGTTTAGATATCGCAATGGCGAACAGAAAAATGGAATCTCTGTTGATGATGCAATTGCTGAAGTTTTAGCAGCTGTTGCAAATCGAATCCAGATTTAACGATGATTGATTCACGATTACACGGTGGGGCAGGAATGCCAGATCGCTGGCAACGTCTTTGGGCTCCACATCGCATGTCATATCTAGAGGGCGAAAATCGACCACTTCCAGGCAATGAAATCGAATGTCCATTCTGCAGAATTCCAAAGTTGAGTGATGAAGAAGGTTTAATCGTTGCAAGAGGCAGTGAGGCGTATGTAGTTATGAATCTTTATCCATATAACGCTGGACATCTACTTGTTTGTGCCAACAGACACGTTGCCGATTTAACAGATCTGACAACAAGTGAACGAAATGAAATCTTTGAACTCTCATCCCATGCGATGACAACGCTTCGCAAAGTAAGTGGAGCAGCAGGTTTTAATTTGGGAATGAATCAAGGAGCAGTCTCAGGAGCTGGAGTGGCTGAACATATCCATCAACACGTAATTCCACGTTGGGCCGGAGATGCAAACTTCATGCCATTGATTGGTGAGACTAAAGTTCTACCTCAATTACTTAACGAAACTCGAGCTGCGTTAGCTGCGGCTTGGTAGTGAATTTAACAAAGTAGCTATCTCAAAACTTCCTAAACTGTTCTTAGCTACAAACGGTATTGCCGGAAATGCAAGTGCGTCTTGAAATCCAGTTGGACCAAATTGCGCTGTCTTATCCAAATGTTCTGCGCGAAATTCGAAAACCAAAACTTTATGTTCCGGATCACTCTCACGTTCAACGCGCACTCCATCTGAATAGTCAGAGAGTTTTAACGTATCTAAATCAATTAGTGCACTTGGAAAGCCTTCTTCATCATGGAGAACCAAATAAGGAGTTAAGACTTCATCCAACATTCGTCCAGCTATCGCACTCATGTCATCAAAATCTACTTCGCCGTTACTTAATTCTGTTATCAAAACTATTGATGGAATATAGAGCTCTCTAGCTATTGCCCACTTTTCAATATCCTCTGGGGAGATGCCATCTTGTGCACTCACAATAAAAATGGCTGCGTCGCTTAATTCAAGAGCGACTGCCTCAATTCCAAAAAAGTCACCGATCTCAACACTCGATTTGCCGATGATAGATATCTGCAAATTGGGCGTAATTGATGGGAAGATTTGGGTGCTCACGACAACCAAGCCTACGATGGGAAAGATGCTTCAGGAATCATTACGCGCCCCAGTCACCAGATTAATTACACCTATCTGTAGTGGCTTATTGCGCATTGGGATTTCAGCAAACGCCATCACAGCTATTGGTGCACTTGGCACGATTATTTCAGCACTTGTAACCTATACAAATGGTCACTTCTTTGTCGGGACCCTATTAATAATCTTCTTTGTGCTCTTTGATTTGCTAGATGGAACAATCGCAAGATTATCTCAAAAAGGTTCAAACTCTTGGGGAGCGCTACTCGATTCAACTCTCGATCGATTAACTGATGCACTGATTCTAGGAAGTATCACTTGGTACCTAATCAAAATAGAAGATCCAATCGTTCCCATTCTTTTAATTGCAACAGTTCTAGGTTTTTTGATTTCATACATCAAAGCTCGTTCCGAATCTCTAGGTATTCCCTGCAACGGCGGTTTCGCTGAGCGAACCGAACGTTTGATTATTGTCTTAGCAACTACTGGATTAGCGGGGCTAGGTATCCCTTATGTTTTGGGAATTGGATTTTGGATATTGGCGATTGCAAGTGTTATCACTGTGTTTCAAAGATTGACAATTGTTTACCGAGGTTCGAAATGAGCGAAAATTTGGTTTATTTAGGTTATAGCTTGGCATGGAAAATCGTGCGATTACTTCCAGAAAAATTTGCATACCGGTTGGCAGATAGGTTCGCAGATATTTTGTATGGCAAGAATGGCAAAGGGGTTTCGCGGTTACGTAGCAACTACAAAAGAATTCAGCCGGGTTTAGATTCAAATCAAATCGAATTTCTGACTAATGCGGGAATGCGTTCATACTTGAGATATTGGTGCGATACTTTTAGATTTCCTGGATGGAATAAAGAACGTCTCCTTTCGACAACAATATGCGAAAATGAAAATTTTCTTCGGGATGCTATTTCAGAGAAGCGTGGCTGCATAGTTGCTTTGCCACATGCCGGAAACTGGGATCACGCTGGCGCATATTTCTGCGCGACCGGAATTCCATTAACCACTGTTGCAGAGCATTTAAAGCCGGAGAAACTCTTCCGCAAATTCCTGGAATATCGCACTGCTATAGGTATGGAAGTACTGGATTTGGACTCACGAAGTATTGCAGTGCTTTCGCAAAGACTTCGCGCCGGTAAGTTGGTTGCGCTAGTAGCTGATAGAGATTTATCTAAAAATGGAATCCCAGTTAAATTTTTTGGTGAAGGTGCACGTATGCCTGGCGGACCCGCCCTTCTTGCTATTCAAACAGGCGCCGATTTAATTACTGCATACGTCAAGTACGAAGAGGTCGGTATAAGAATTATTTTTGAGGAGCCAATTCCGGTACCAGCCGAAGGTTCCGTGGGAGAAAAAGCTGCAGCGATGACTCAAGTTATGGCCGATCGTTTCGCTAGGCAAATTTCTGGGCACACAGTTGACTGGCACATGTTGCAGAGAATTTGGGTAGACGAGAGTGCGTAAATTAAAGATTGGCGTTGTTTGTCCTTATGGTTGGGATACACCAGGTGGGGTGCAGATTCATATTAAGGAATTGGCGCAATGGTTGATTGCACGAGGGCACAGCGTTTCAGTTCTTGCACCAGTAACAGATGAAGATGGAAATATTGAGCCTTGGGTTGTTTCGGCTGGACGTCCAATTTCTATTCCGTACAACGGAGCTGTTGCAAAAGTAATTTTTGGTCCGATTGCTTCATCAAGAGTTAAGCAATGGATATCAGCAGGTGAATTTGATTTATTGCATCTGCATGAACCGGCTATTCCTTCGCTATCACTTCTAGCTGGGTGGGCTGGCGATGGCCCGATGGTTTCTACATTCCATGCGGCAGCAAATTCGCAGAAAGTTGCTAACGCAATTGGCACGATGTTAGACCCACTAATAGAGCGCATAACTGCAAAAATTGCTGTCAGTGAAATTGCCAGAGAGACACTTAAAGATAGATTCAATACGGAAGCTGTCGTTATTCCGAATGGAATTGATACTAGTAAATTCAACGGAGTAGGCCCGCGAGCAGAGTGGGCCTTGCCAAATACGATTGGTTTTATTGGTCGTTTTGATGAACCACGAAAAGGCTTGAGTGTTCTACTTGATGCTATTCCAGAAATTGTAAAAGCTATTCCGAATCTGCGCGTTCTTATTGCTGGGCCAGGGGATAGCGCAGATTTTTCTAAGCAGGTTTCACCGCAAATTCGAGATCGGGTAACTTTCCTAGGTCGTATTTCAGAGTTAGAGAAAGCTCAATTCTTCAAATCAATATCGCTTTACATTGCTCCAAACACAGGTGGCGAATCGTTTGGGATTATTCTTACTGAAGCGATGGCAGCGAAAACTGCAATAGTCGCTAGCGATTTACCAGCATTTGTGAACCTACTCGAAGGCGGAAAATCTGGTGCGATTTTTACCTCGGAAAGCGCAAGCTCGCTAGCGAAAAACGTTATCGAATTATTGCAAAATGATGGAGAACGAAATGCAATCGCCGAAGCTGGGCTCGAAAGATCACAAATATTTGATTGGAATACAGTTGGTGAACAAATTCTTTCAGTTTATGAAATGGCACTAGTAGGCAACACAAAAGTTACTTTGGCTTCAGAAAATAGATTTTGGAATAGGCTACGTTCAAATGATTAAGACCATAGTTGTTATTGCCTTCGTGCTCGTAATTTTTGGTTGGTACTTATCAGCCCTTGCTTCAAGATTGGATGCGCTCCACCATCGAGTAGAAACTTCTTGGGCGCACCTCGATGCGTTGTTGCAGAAACGCGCAGCAATTGCCCTTGAAATTGCGCTCTCTAAAGGCGTGGATGCTGCAACTAGTTTGGTTTTGACTGCTGCGGCATATCAAGCCCGGGAGGCAAATATTGTCGAGAGAAGTGATGCCGAGATTTCACTTTCACAGAGTCTGGAACTAATACTTGCTGACGAGATTTCTGCGCCAAGTGGGATAGATCCAATTTTGCTGGATTCGCTGAAAGCGTTAACTGAAAAAATTTCAGTTGGTATCACGATTCATACTGAAGCTGTTTCGAGTGCGCAGCACTTGCGTCGTCGCTTCATATTCAGGTTCTTTCGCCTTGCAGGACATGCGCCGCTTCCTATGCGCTATTCATTTGAGGATGACATTTTATGAAAAATTTCAAGAGAGTTCTTGCGGGTATTTCACTGCTCATCGTCCTGAGCTCATGTGCGACGCCAGCAAGTATTGTGAAGAAAGTTTCAGGAAAGAGCGTTGAGCGAAATGTTCTAACTAATTTGCCGGGAAAGAACGGACCAGTTCTAGCGGTGAAGATCGACGATACGTCGCCAGCGCATCCTCAAGTCGGATTAGCTAGCGCTGATGTTGTTTATATTGAACAAGTTGAAGGCGGGCTCACTCGTCTAGCGGCAATTTTTACAAATAAAATTCCAGCTTTAATCGGACCAGTTCGTTCTGCTCGAATTAGTGACATCGAAATTCTTGGGCAGTATGGTCGCGTAGCTTTTGCTTACAGTGGCGCCCAGAGCAAGATGCGACCAGTTATTGCATCTGCAAATCTAGAAAATGTGAGCGCTGAAATTAATCCTCCTTCTATCTACCAAACGGATAAAAATCGTTACGCACCAACAAATATGATGCTTGATGCCAATGCGCTTCTCACAAAAACTATCGAGAACGAAGGTAAGAAGATTGACAGCGTTCGCTCTGTCGGTTGGCAGTTTGGAAAAGTTGCAGAAACAGCGAAGAAAGTTGACAGTGTTGCTTTTAAGTGGCCAGCTTCAAGATACGGCGCAACTTGGTCAATGGCCGAGAAACGCTGGTTACTGTCATATGACGGCAAACCAAATCTTGATTCTGATGGCAAACAATTAGGTGGCGCAAATTTAGTAATTCAAAAAGTTTCAATTACGAATTCGATTTATCATGACAAAGTTGGTGGAATCACTCCCTTTAGCAACACCGTGGGATCTGGAACTGGATATTTGCTTCGTGATGGCAAGGTTGTTGCAATTAATTGGCAGAGACCAAGCGCCAGCGTTGGAACGATTTGGACGCTAGCTGATGGCACAGTGGCTAACTTTGCAGATGGCCAAGTGTGGATCGCGCTGACCGATGGCGAGCCTAACTTCACTTATCCCGCAATAACCCCGAGTGCGAAGCCTTCAAAGTCAAAGTAGACTTAAGCCAAGATTTAACCAGGGGATACCCAAATTAGAAGCAATCACAGGAGAAGTTGATGTCTAAAGGCAATGAGACTGAAGTAGGCAGTGCACGTGTAAAACGTGGAATGGCAGAAATGCTTAAGGGTGGCGTCATCATGGATGTCGTCAATGTTGAGCAAGCCAAGATTGCCGAAGATGCTGGCGCTGTTGCCGTTATGGCGCTCGAAAGAGTTCCAGCAGATATTCGCGCACAAGGTGGCGTTTCTCGGATGTCGGACCCTGACATGATTGAAAAAATTCAGGCCGCAGTATCAATTCCAGTCATGGCAAAGGTTCGCATTGGCCACTTCGCCGAAGCTCAAATTTTACAAACTTTGAACGTTGATTACATCGATGAGTCTGAAGTTTTGACACCAGCTGATTACGAACATCACATTGATAAGTGGAATTTCACAATTCCATTCGTATGCGGTGCTACAAACTTAGGCGAGGCGCTACGTCGGATCAATGAAGGCGCTGCAATGATTCGCTCGAAAGGTGAAGCCGGAACTGGCGATGTATCAAACGCAACAACTCACATGCGCAAGATCGGCAGCGAAATTCGTCGACTTACTTCAATGCGCGAAGATGAACTTTATGTAGCAGCAAAAGAACTTCAGGCACCATACGCACTTGTTAAAGAGGTAGCAGAAACAGGCAAACTTCCAGTGGTCCTATTTACTGCCGGTGGAATTGCAACTCCTGCTGACGCTTCAATGATGATGCAACTAGGCGCCGATGGTGTTTTCATTGGATCTGGAATCTTCAAATCTGGAGATGCGGCAAAGCGCGCAGCAGCATGCGTAAAGGCAACCACGTATTACAACGATGCAAAAATTGTTGCTGATGCTTCACGCGGTTTGGGCGAAGCAATGGTTGGCATCAACGTTGCAGATATTCCAGTTCCTCATCGATTGGCTGAGCGGGGCTGGTAAATATGAACGTTGGAGTCTTAGCGCTCCAAGGTGATTTTCGGGAACATCTAATTGCACTTGCTGAGTGTGGAGTCCCTGGAAAATTAGTAAAAACTGCAGCAGAAATAGCTGAAGTTGACGCCTTGGTTATTCCTGGCGGGGAATCAACAACTATTTGTAAATTAGCCAAAGCTTTTGATTTATTTGATTTGATCTCAAATCGAATTGCAGATGGCATGCCTACTTATGGCTCATGCGCGGGAATGATTCTTGTTAGTAAATCCATTGTTGATCCGGCATCAGGTCAGGAAACTTTTGGCGGTATTGATATGCAAGTTCGCAGAAATGCTTTTGGACGCCAGACTGAATCATTTGAAGTAGATCTAGACATCAAGGGAATT
>CAEZXV010000025.1_pt1 | contig 10724 bp, 10 predicted proteins | sample 7265341 | NCBI WGS metagenome assembly CAEZXV01 (sample SAMEA6813918, study PRJEB35770) | freshwater metagenome | biome: Freshwater; feature: Freshwater reservoir; material: water | place: Czech Republic | collected 2017-04-14 | depth 30m m | reverse complement strand
TTAACCAGAGGGATAGCGATTTATATCGGTTGCGGACGATAAATAGCGTCCATTTTTCGAGCACATTGGATTCTAGCGATAAGAATTCGAGATGAACATTCATTTGCCGCCCATTAGAGTTAAGAGGTTGACGCAAATTAATGAGGGAGATAGAAAATGTCTGATTCAGCCAATTCCGGCAAGTGCCCAGTTGCTCATGGCGCCTTAACTACCGTTGAAGATTCAAATATGGATTGGTGGCCAAAGTCCCTTAACTTAGACATCCTGCATCAGCATGACACTAAAACTAATCCTTTGGGAAATGATTTTAATTACAACGAAGAGTTAAAGAAGCTAGATGTAGCCGCACTTAAGAAAGATCTAACTGCGTTAATGACAGATAGTCAGAAGTGGTGGCCGGCAGATTGGGGTCATTACGGTGGTTTAATGATTCGCCTTTCCTGGCATGCCGCAGGAACTTATCGAACAGCAGATGGTCGCGGCGGTGGCGGTACTGGCAATATGAGATTTGCTCCACTCAATTCCTTTCCAGATAACGTAAATCTAGATAAAGCTCGTCGCCTTCTATGGCCAATTAAAAAGAAGTACGGCAACAAAGTTAGCTGGGCAGACTTATTAGTTTTAGCCGGAACAATCGCATATGAATCTATGGGACTTAAGACTTTCGGTTTTGCATTTGGCCGATCAGATATTTGGCACCCAGAGATAGATATTTATTGGGGCTCAGAGAAAGAATGGCTTGCACCGAGCGATTCTCGCTATGGAGATTTAAACGATGCAACCACAATGGAGAATCCGCTTGCCGCAGTACAGATGGGTCTGATCTATGTAAACCCTGAGGGCGTAAATGGAAAACCAGATCCACTTCGAACTGCTACACATGTTCGCGAAACTTTTGCACGTATGGCAATGAATGATGAAGAGACTGTTGCACTTACCGCAGGTGGACACACCGTTGGTAAAGCACATGGAAATGGCAGCGCGGCAAGACTTGGACCGGCACCGGAAGGCGCAGATATCTCAGAACAAGGTCTTGGTTGGATGAATCATGAAACAAGAAGTGTTGGTCGCGACACCGTTTCAAGTGGCATTGAAGGTGCATGGACTACAAATCCGACTAAATGGGATAACGGATATTTCTATTTATTATTTAAGTACGACTGGGAGTTAAAGAAATCTCCTGCAGGTGCCCAGCAATGGGAACCAATCAACATTGAAGAAGCAGATAAGCCGGTTGATGTTGAAGATCCTTCAATTAGATACAACCCAATTATGACTGATGCCGATATGGCAATGATTAAGGATCCGATCTATCGTGAAATTTCAGAACGATTCCATAAAGATCCAGCATATTTCAGCGAAGTATTTGCGCGCGCTTGGTTCAAACTTACCCACCGCGATTTAGGACCAAAGGCTCGTTACTTTGGACCGGATGTTCCTGCTGAAGATTTGATTTGGCAAGATCCAATTCCTGCAGGTAGCGCCGATTACAAAGTTGATGAAGTTAAAGCAAAGATTGCTTCTACTGATTTAACAATCGCAGAATTAGTAACAACTGCATGGGACAGCGCCCGTACCTTCCGTAGCTCTGATTTCCGCGGTGGTGCAAATGGTGCGCGAATTCGCTTGGCCCCTCAGAAAGATTGGGAGGGCAATGAACCAGCTCGCCTTAAGAAAGTTCTCTCAGTTCTTGAACCAATTGCAAAGGCAACAGGTGCAAGCCTTGCTGATGTGATTGTTCTTGCTGGAAATGTGGGAATCGAGAAGGCGGCTAAAGCTGCTGGACACGATGTAAAGGTTCCATTTAAAGCTGGTCGCGGAGATGCAACTCAAGAGCAGACAGATGTTGAATCTTTTGCACCACTAGAGCCAATCCACGATGGATATCGCAACTGGTTAAAGCAGGATTACACCGTTAGCGCTGAAGAATTAATGCTAGATCGCACCCAGCTTATGGGGCTAACTGCACATGAGATGACAGTTCTTGTTGGCGGTATGCGAGTAATTGGAGCCAACCATGGCGCGAGCAAGCACGGTGTATTCACTGAACGCGTTGGCGCACTAACTCCTGACTTCTTCACAACAATTACTGATATCACATATGTCTGGGAGCCAGCCGGCGATAATCTTTACAACATTCGCAATCGCGAGACTGGGGAAGTTAAATACAGCGCATCACGCGTCGATTTAATCTTCGGATCGAACTCCATTCTTCGCGCTTATGCCGAGGTCTATGCCCAAGATGACAGCAAAGATAAGTTCGTAGCTGACTTTGTTGCTGCTTGGACAAAGGTTATGAACGCGGATCGCTTCGAGAATTAACTATAAATTTGAAGTAGGGTTTTCACATGAGCGAGAGCCCTATTAGATCTGAAATCTTTGAGACTGGGAATCCTTACATTAAGGCTGCCCGAATAAATATTGCAGCAAGCCCTTCGCAAATTTTTGCAATCCTAAGTAATCCAAGGCGTCATAAAGAAATTGATGGATCAGAGACTATAACTGCAAACATCAGCGGACCAGAGAAGCTTGAACTTGGATCTAAGTTTGGCATGAAAATGCACCTTGGTATCGATTACCGCATTACAAACAAAGTTGTTGAATATAAGGAGAACGAAGTAATTGCTTGGCGCCATCTTGGGCGATGGGTGTGGCGTTATGAATTGAAAGTTATTTCGGAAAACTTGACCCAAGTTACGGAAACTTTTGACGGATCCAACATCCCGGCCATCTCTAAAGTTTGGTTGAACGTTCGTAAGGCCTATCCATGGGTGCAACTGGCGATTGCCAAGACCCTTGTTAGGTTAAAAAAAGTTTCGGAGTTAAATTAATGAGGTTGACCAGTGTTTGAAGCAATTTTCTTTGGAATTCTCCAAGGTCTAACTGAATTTCTTCCTATCTCCTCAAGTGCTCATGTGCGAATTTTCGCTAAATTTTTTGGAATGGCTGAAGATCCTGGTGCGAAGTTCACTGCAATTATGCAGATTGGAACTGAACTAGCCGTCCTAATTTTCTTTAGAAAAGATATCGCTCGAATTATTTCGGCTTGGATTAGAAAAGTTATATTGCGAAAAGATTTGCATATTGAGGAAACTGCAGATGCCCGTATGGGTTGGCTGATAATCGTTGGAAGCTTGCCAATTGTTGTTCTTGGGTATTTGGGACAGGATGCAATTACAACTAATTTTCGCTCACTCTGGCTTATCGCAACCGTTCTAATTATCTTCGGTCTAATACTTGGCATCGCAGATAGATTTGGAAAATCAGATAAGGGTCTTAAAGATCTAAATATTTCACATGGAATTCTTTACGGCCTTGCGCAAGCCCTAGCGTTAATCCCAGGAGTTTCTAGATCCGGTTCAACTATCGCGATGGGCCGGATCCTTGGTTACAAGCGAGAGGCTGCCCTTAGGTATTCATTCCTACTTGCTATCCCAGCTGTTTTTGGAAGTGGTCTTTACGAACTCAAGCAGGCTCTTTCAGATACCGAAGGCACAAATGTCTTCACTATGACCGAAACTTTGGTTGCAACAGTTGTGGCATTTGTTATTGGATATTTAGTTATTGCTTGGTTAATTAAGTTTGTTACGACTAAGTCCTTTATGCCTTTCATTATCTATCGCATTGCACTTGGCGCACTTGTTATGGCGCTTCTAGCAACCGGAACCATAAAGGATTCGGTAAAAGCTGAAGTAGTCACGCCCGTGAAACCAATCACATATTCAGTTCCAAAAGATTGTTTGAGTACTGATGTTCTTGCAGCCCTGCAGAAAGATGTAAGACAAGCTCAGTTCATAGACACCCCTTGGCAGCCAGCGGCTGGTACCGAACTTGCAGATTTCTTAAACAACGGTGGCCTGGCTTGTAGTTATGGCATGCAGAGTGAAGAGGTTGGTTTAACTGTTGATTGGGTGGCAAATGGCGCCGAGCTTTTCAATAATCGAACTGCAGGTTGGTTAAAAGATGGTTACGAGAAAATCGACATCCCGAATTTGATGGAGAGCGATGCTTATTTCTTCCACAAAGATCAATCACCTACAAATGAATTTCACCAGTATCACGTTAAATTCTTGATCAACGGTTTCTGGATAAATGTAAGTTCAACATTCGGTAAAACTATTGAAGATGGCACTGGATGGATTGCTGCAGCAGTTAGTTCGTTAGAAAGCTAAAGCACAGTGACCAAACACGCAAAACGCTTAGATTACTTAGACCTCTTGCGTGTTCTTGCTCTCGGCTCGGTCATCAGTTTTCACTATTTTTTTAATGGAATATCTAAGGGCACAGTTACTTCGCTTTCCCTCACGCCGTTTGCCGCCATCGCTAAGTATGGATATCTGGGAGTTGAACTCTTCTTCTTGATTAGCGGATTTGTAATTCTTTATTCCACCCAAAATCGAACTGCCGCTGAATTCATTAAGAAGCGCTTCTTGCGACTGTACCCAATGTATTGGCTAGGTTTAATTACTATTTTTATAGTAGCCAATCTTCCTTTTTGGAATAACAAAGGTCCATCTATAGGTAAAACAATATTGAATTTTACTATGTTGCCTACAGCTTTCGGCGGGCAATGGGTTGATGAAGCACACTGGTTTCTAATGCGAGAACTGCAGTTTTACTTAGTTATTGTCATTGTTCTTGCACTTGGAATTGGAAAACATTTACCTAAGATCTTTCCATGGTGGGCAATAATTATTTGCATCTGGAATCTATTTAATCTTCCAAGATTTGAAGTCTGGTATTTCTCTGGATATTTTGCTCTTTTAACCGGTGGCGCAATTATCTTCTCGATTAGAGAATGGGGGATTACGAAATTGCGCTTAGCAGGACTAGTAGCTGCGTATGTCTGCGCCATGGATACTCGAATGTCTAAGGCTGCATGGCTTGGCGAGCACCGAAGTTCGACTTATAACAAGTACGTTATCGGCTTGGTCGTAACTATCGCTTTCTTATTGATTTTGGCGACTCTAAGTTCAAAGGTGAGTAATCTCAGTTTCAGATGGGCGGCGATTGCAGGGGCGATTACCTATCCACTTTTCTTAATACATGGCCGGTTAGGGCTACTGACTCTTCAAAATTTAGGAACTAATTCAAACAAGTTGTTCCTATACCCAGCAATCATTCTCACCTTAATCGCTATGGCCTATGGGCTCTTGAAGTTAGAGAAGAAGTTACTTTCGCTTCGCTTTTAAATAATTCTTTATAGTAATAACTACAGTCAAAACAATAAAGAATCCTGCAATCTGACGAGAAGAGCCATCAAGTGCAGGAATTGAAGCGGCATAAAATCCAAGTGTTGTTATGCCTGCGCCCCAGATCAATGCGCCGAAAATGTTCGCGCTAAGAAACTTGTAATAGTTCATTTTGCCTAGCCCGGCGATTGGTGGAATGAAAGTACGAATCCAGGGATAGAAGCGTGCAAGAACAACTGCGGTCCAGCCATATTTTTCGTAGAAATCTTCAGATCGCTTAATCATTTTCTTGATGCCAGGCCGATCACTTTTACCCAAATAATTTCGGCCATATTTTCGACCAAGAACGAATCCGATTTGATCACCCATAAAGGCAGCCAAAACAATAATCACTATGAGAATCACAATATTTGTGTCGTGGCGGGTCGCAGCTACAAATCCAGCTGCGAAAAGTATTGAGTCGCCTGGGATAAAGAAGGCGATCAGGATTCCGGTTTCGATAAAGACTAGGGCGCCGAGTAATGCATAAATTAAAAATGGGGTGGCCGAACCAAGATATTGCTGAACCCAATCCGAAATGGTCACGCGGGCAAGCGTATAGGCTTTGCCAATGAAAAATTATGCAGTTGTTACCGGGGCAAGTAGTGGAATTGGCGCTGCTACCGCAAAATTATTGGCCGCAAATGGCTTCCATGTGATCGCTGGTGCCCGTCGAATGGATCGATTAGCCGAACTTGCTAAGAGTGATTCAAATATTGAAATAGTTGAATTAGATGTGACCGATCAAAAGAGCGTCGATGCGCTTGCTTCCAAGTTGGCAGATAAGCCAGTTTCAGTTCTTATTAACAATGCTGGTGGCGCATTTGATGCCGCTTCGGTAGAAGATTCTGATCCAGAAGTTTGGGCGAAAACCTACGATGTAAATGTCACTGGGGCCGTGCGAGTAACTAAGGCGATGATTCCACTGATGAAGAAACATGGTGAGGGCCATATTGTTTTGATGTCATCAACTGCGGGTCGAATTGCTTATGAAAATGGTGGAACTTATGTGGCTGCAAAGCATGCGGTAGCTGCAATAGCTGGAACGCTTCGCCTGGAATTAAATGGCCATCCAATTCGCGTAACCGAGATCGCGCCAGGAATGGTTAAGACCGATGAATTTGCAGTTACAAGATTTGCTGGTGATAAGACAAAGGCAGCAAAGGTTTACGAGGGTGTAGAAAAACCATTAACGGATAGCGATGTCGCTGAAACTATCCGCTGGGCAGTGATGTTGCCATCACATATAAATATCGATTTGTTAGTAGTGCGACCAATTGCTCAAGCGGCCCAACATAAGGTGCATCGAATACTTAAGTAGTTACTTACTCTTTGATTTATGAGTTAGGTCAGAGACCCAATCCATAATTGCGAAGACAAGTCCAGATAAAACGAAGGTTAAGTGAATTGCAATGCGCCATTTAACTTCAGTTACATCCACACCATTTGCGGCATTCATGAAATCCTTTAAAAGTTCAATAACTGAGATTGCGACAAGCGAGCCGATGAGCTTTAACTTGAGGCCAGAGAAGTCAACGCTTCCCATCCATTCCGGACGGTCAATGTCATCGGTTGCAACTTCAATCTTTGAAACGAAGTTTTCGTAACCCGCAAAAATAACAATCAAAATCAAATTGGCAAGAAGAGTTAGATCCAAAAGCCCAAGTAAGCCAAGGACCATATCTTCAGTGGATGTAGAAGTAACGTGGCTAGCGAAGTGCCAGAATTTTTGAAAGAACTTCACCATCATGATTACAAGAGCAAATGTCAGGCCCAAATAGAAGGGCGCTAATAACCAACGACTGCCGAAAATAAGTCTTTCGAGAAGATGCTCTAGTACTCCACGGCCGTGACGTTTTTCATTCATTTTCAAAGCGTAACAAAATGGCCTTTGCCTTATTCTTTCTGGGTGCCCGCGTTTCATAAATTTTTTCTAACTAAGCCGTTGGCTGATGCATTTCGCAAGAATGTTTCAGGCTCTAAAGATGGTTTGCCAGATTGGGCAAGAGATATTGCCCGTGGCGATGATCCTGGATTATTTAAAGCCGATGGTGCAGTCTGGAAAGTCCATGGAAATCTCGGAACTTTAGTCGGGGGAGTTCGCGCCTTGCTTTTGCAAGCTGCCCATCCCGCACCACTTGCCGGAGTTGCTCAACATTCCAGATATGAAACTGATCCAATGGGCAGGTTGGCTGGAACAACTAGATGGCTAACAATCACAACTTTTGGATCAATGGAAGTAATTGAACGCGAAGCAAAACGAGTTAATGCGATGCATTCGAAAGTTTCAGGTGATTACATTGACAAAGCTGGAGCTCATTCAAGTTATCGCGCCCAAGATTCTAGATTCTTATTATGGGTGCATTGCGCCTTTACTGATTCATTTATTAAGTCGCATCTGGCACTTGGCTATGCCCTGCCCGAAGGTGGAGATGAATACGTATCTGATTGGGCAAAGAGTGCAGTTGCGTTGGGACTAACTAACGCACCAAAATCTATGGCCGAACTTGAAGCGACTCTAAATGATTTTCGGATGAAGGATTTAGCGCGAAGTGAGAGAACTTTAGAAGTGGTTGGTTTTATTTTGAGACCACCGTTTGGAAAGACCGGATTACTTTTTTATCGCATCATTGCAAATGCGGCAATCGCAACTTTAGATAAGAACGAATTAGAAATCTTGGGACTTAAGCCAAGATCTAAAATTTGGCTGAAGCTTGCAAGAGGAGCTTTAAATATTTTTAGCGCAATCCTTGGGCCAGAATCTCCAAGCCAGAACCTAGCCCGCCAGCGCCTGGCTCGTATTAGTTGAAATTTCAACTAAATCTGTTATAGGCTTCGGCCATGACTTCCAAGCAACCAGCTCTGTATATCGGTCATGGCGCACCGCTATTGCTCGATGATCCAATCTGGTCTGGCGAGTTAGAGAATTGGGCCAATCGCTTAGAAAAACCAGAAGCTATCTTGATCGTAAGTGCGCATTGGGAATCGGCGCCGCTTGCGCTCTCTTCAATAGAAGATGGAACGCCACTTATTTATGACTTTGGGGGCTTTGATCCAAAGTTTTATAACCTGCAATACCGCGCTCCAGGCGCACCTGATTTAGCCTCACGCATTAAATCAATAGTTGGAGAATCGCAAACTCATCAATCAAAGCGCGGCCTTGATCATGGCGCCTATGTTCCGCTTTTGAAGATGTTTCCAGGCGCTGATATTCCAGTGCTGCAAATGTCCATCCCAACTTTTGCTCCAGAAAAATTATATGAACTTGGCAAGAAATTGGCGCCACTTCGCGATGAAGGTGTCTTGATTATTGGCTCTGGATTTTTAACTCATGGCCTGCCATATTTAAAAGAATTTAGAATTGAAGCCACCCCACCAACATGGAGCGTTGAGTTTGATCTCTGGGCAAAAGAAGTCTTAGAACGTGGGGCAGTTGATGAGCTAATGAATTACAAAGCGCTCGCACCTGGTCTGCCATATGCCCACCCAACTGTTGAGCACTTTGCACCAATTTTCTTAACCCTTGGCGCCGCATCAGATACCGAAGCACCTATCAAATCCGAAATTGATGGATATTGGATGGGACTTTCAAAACGATCTTTTCAAGTCGCTTAAAAGTTAATTATTAAATCCAGATACCAAGGCAAATTTCCCTTAGCTTTAATTAACTTGCAATCAAAATGCTTTTCGGCAATAGCTAAAAGCTCTGCCGGTGATTTAGGAGTTTTACCTGACTTCAAGAGCTCTCGGGTTAGTTCGCCTCGATACTTTTTCGACAGGTGAGTAATGACTGAAATCTTTCCTTTCTCCTTTTTAAAGACTCTAACCGCAACTGTTTTGCCAGCAGGAGGTTGCCAGACACTGGCGTAAGTCGAAGACCTGCAATCAACAATTAAATCGGCCGCTAAATCATCTAGGGCTGGCTTTAAGGCTAGCTTCCAGTCGCTGCTCTTTATCTTTGCCTTGTAATTTGGAATCACATCACTCGGCCTTAGAACTCCAAATATCGCTGAAACTATAAGCACCGATGTCTCGCCTCGAGCTTTTGCGGTTGCACTCAAAGAAGACCAATCCAAAGCTTGGTAGAGCACCCCGCTGTATACATCGATCGCCTTTGCTGCCGGGGATTTAGCCACGGACTTTGAGACCAAACTCCTACGAACTTCTAGAAGTTGATCTGCAAATACCAGCTTTGAAAGATTTAATAGCTCTTTGCCTGCTGGTTGGCTCTTGCCCTCGCTGGGCGGCAGCAGAATCAGCATTTATTTATTAGATGGCGAGTAGAAGCGACCTAGGAAATCTTTTTTGAATTCTTGGAAATCGCCATTGTTAATTTCGGTGCGCATCTGATCGACCAATCGGACAATAAAACGTTCATTGTGGATTGTGGCAAGGGTGGCCCCAATCATCTCTTTGCTGCGAAAGAGGTGGTTCAAATATGCGGCGGTGTAGTTGGTGCATGTGTAGCAATCACAACTTTCATCTATCGGATTGAAGTCGCGATTAAATTTGGCATTGGTGATATTTACTCGACCCGAGTTAGTAAAGACGGCACTGGTGCGGGCTTGGCGAGATGGGGCAACACAATCGAAAGTATCTGCGCCATTTTCAACACCAACAAATAGATCATCAGGTTCGCCGATACCAAGTAAATGACGGGGCTTATCTCGCGGTAATTCATCAGTCATCCATCCAACAATGGTTCCAAGATTTGCTTTATCAAGTGCGCCACCCAGGCCAAAACCATCAAAGGTAATTCCATCTTCATCAAGTGCGCCAAGATCTTTAGCTGCTTTGCGTCGCAGATCTTCATATTGGGCGCCTTGCAGAACTCCCCAAAGTGCTTGGTAGGGCTTGGTTTTGCGTTCTTGGGTTAGGCGGCCATGTTCAACTAAGCAACGTTTAGCCCAGAGTCTGGTTCGCTCGAGTGACTTCTCTTGGTATTTGCGAGTGTTGTGAAGTGTGGTGCATTCATCGAAAGCGAAAATTATGTCGGCGCCAAGTTGGTGTTGAACCTGCATCGAAACTTCAGGAGTAAAGCGATGCATTGAGCCATCTAAGTGGGATTTGAAAGTTACGCCATCATTATCGACATGAGCAAGGCGCTCCTTCTGGTCAGCGATTACCTCATCGGATCTGAAAGTATCTTCATCCATTGCGATAACTTTTTTAAATCCGACTCCAAGCGAGAGGACTTGAAAGCCGCCGCTATCGGTAAATGTTGGGCCAGGCCAATTCATAAATTTACCAACGCCGCCAGCTTCATCAACAATCTCTGGGCCAGGTTGCAAGTAGAGGTGGTAGGCATTTGCAAGAAGTGCTTGGGCGCCAAGATCGGACATGGATTCGGGAAGAACTGATTTGACGGTTGCCTTCGTGCCGACCGGGATAAATGCTGGCGTTTTAATTTCGCCATGAGGCGTAGTTATGACGCCAGTTCGGCCATTTAAATTTGAATCGCCAATCTCATTTTCGACTTTAAATTTAAATTGG
>CAEZXV010000024.1_pt1 | contig 10893 bp, 5 predicted proteins | sample 7265341 | NCBI WGS metagenome assembly CAEZXV01 (sample SAMEA6813918, study PRJEB35770) | freshwater metagenome | biome: Freshwater; feature: Freshwater reservoir; material: water | place: Czech Republic | collected 2017-04-14 | depth 30m m | reverse complement strand
TTGTCAAGATGGTTGATGGAAAACTTCAAGAACCGATGGAACGTCTTTCAATTGATATCCCAGAAGATTATCTTGGTGTTGTTACTCAACTAATGGCGCTTCGTAAGGGCCGCATGGAACAAATGGTTAACCACGGTACTGGTTGGATCCGTATGGATTACAAAGTTCCATCACGTGGACTAATTGGTTTCCGTACTGAATTCTTAACTGAAACACGTGGAACCGGTCTCTTGCACCACGTATTCGATGGTTACGAGAATTGGAACGGCGAAATTCGCACCCGTCTTAGTGGATCACTTGTTGCAGATCGTCGCGGAACTGTTACTGCTTATGCAGTTGATGGCGTCCAAGAGCGCGGCGTAATCTTCCTAGAAGTTGGAACCGAAGTTTACGAAGGAATGATTGTCGGCGAGAATTCACGTACCGAAGATATGGATGTAAATATTGTTCGCGAAAAGAAGCTAACAAATATGCGTTCATCTGGCGCTGACGATGCCAATCGAATTATTCCGCCACGTCTTCTAAACCTCGAACAGGCACTTGAGTTCTGTCGTGAAGATGAATGCGTTGAGGTAACTCCTAAACATGTTCGTGTTCGCAAGACGATCCTTGACCAAAATGAGCGAGCCCGTAACGTCGGTCGCGCCAAGAAGGTCAATCAGAACGCCGAATAACGCACAAGTTCACGGGTTTTGTCGGCGGCCTTGGGTTAGATATCCCTATGGCCAATAACAGGGAAAAGATTGAGTTAATCCGCCCTGTCATCACGCCGACAAAATTCACACCTACTGAGGAACAGCAAGTAGTTATCGATTCTGCTGCAAATCGCTTGGCGATTCTCGGTGCGCCTGGCACTGGGAAAAGTGCGACCTTAATTGCGAGCGTTGTTCAAGCAATAAAATCTGGCTTTGATCCCAATTCAATTTTGGTTTTAACTTATGGTCGCGAACGCGCCTCTGAACTTCGAGATCAAATAGTTATTCAATCTGGTGCAAATGCTTTCGAGCCGATTGTTCGAACTTTTCACTCACTAGCTTTTTCGATTATCAATACCCAAGAAACTCCAGATGATCCAAAATACGTCTTAATTTCTGGCGCCGAACAAGATTCATTTATCCGTGAACTTCTAGCAAATCCGCAATATTCGCCAGATGTAAATTGGCCGCAAGTTTTGGAACCGGCCCTGGCTACTCGCGGTTTTGCTCGCGAACTTCGCGATCTAATTCTGCGGGCGAGTGAACGCAATTTCACATATAAAAAATTAATCGAGATGTCCAAGGTGCTAAATGAGCCATGGTGGGAGCCAGCAGCAAATTTTTGGAAAATCTATGACGAAGTTCTAGGAATTCGCTATGGCTTTATTCCCGGAGCCGCAAAACGAATCGACTCGAGCTCGATAATCTCTCAAGCAATTTCAGATCTCACTTCATCACAGAAGATCCGCGAAGCTTTTCAAAACAAGTTCAAACTTATAATCGTTGATGAATTCCAGGAGAGCGATAACTCCCAACGCGATTTACTGAATTTACTTGCAAGTGATCGAGTAATTTTATTTGCTGATCCACATTCTGCTGTTGGCCAGTTCCGTGGCGCTGATCCTGAAGGCGTAAAGCAATATTTAGCTGCAAATAATTTTGAGCAATTAGCTTTAACCAAACCACTTCGCACACCTGATGCAATTACCGAATTAACTTCGGCGATAGCCTCAAAGTTTAGAAATCCAATTACCCAATACAGCGCCGGTGAGAGTAAGGGCGCCAAAGTCACAAATAACGGAGTTATTGACGCTGCCAAGCTGGCAAGCCAATCTGATTGTGCCAATTACATCGCGCATACCTTTAGAAGTGCACATCTTCGAGATGGAATTGCTTGGTCCCAGATGGCGGTAATTTTGCGATCACCTGGAGCCGGAATTTCGGCTATCTCTCGGGCTTTTGCTCTGAATAATATTCCAATTCAAATTGACTCTGATGCACTCGCACTCGGTGAAAATCCAGCGATCAAACCAATTATCACTATTGCGCAAATTGCGCTTGGCAAAATTAAATTAACGTCAAATAATTGGGATTTAATTGAAGAAGTTTTAGTCTCAGAATTTGGTGGTGCAGATGCACTCTCACTTCGCCAGATGCGAATCGATATTGGCAAATTACGCGAACCTGGTGATGACGCTAAATCATCGACCCAAGTTATTCTTGAAATTCTAGATCAGAACGATGCGCCACTTCCTTGGGAGCAAATTCTTTCACTCAAGCGAATCGCAGATGTAATAAGTGAAGCTAGGAAAACCGTACGAGCAAATTCTAAGAGTGGCAACAAAGTAGATATCGCAGATTTAATTTGGGCAATTTGGAGTAGTGCTAAGAATTACGAAGGTGATGCGCTGGCATCTGCTTGGCGAAAGCGGGCACTCAAAGGCGGGATACGTGGTGCAAGTGCAGACCGGGATTTAGATGCAGTCATAACGTTATTTGAATCGGCACGCAGATTCGCAGAACGTATGCCAGGAAGTGATCCCCAACTATTTTTAGATCAATTACTAAGTGAATCAATTGCGAGTGATGCAATTGCAGCACGTGGTGAACGTGGTGAAGTCGTGAGTGTGATGACTGTGCATAGCGCAAAAGGTTTGGAATGGGATTTAGTTGCAATCACTGGCCTACAGGAAGGAAGTTGGCCCAATTTGCGCCAACGCGGATCACTTCTTGGAAGCGAGAGATTGGTTGAAGCGCAACGTTCACAACTTTTAGCACGACGCGAAATCGAGCTAAGTGCAGCAAACGCCCTAATTGAAGATGAACGGCGCCTGCTAAATGTGGCGGTTTCTAGGGCTAAAAAGCGCCTTGTTGTAACTGCATATTCTAAAGAAGATGACTCCGAGCCTTCTCCATACTTTGAAGAAATATACGAATTTGTAAATGGCGAATCATCAATAGATGCCGATAGTTCGGATCTACCTAGGGCCCTTACTCCACAAGCCCTGGTATCTACACTACGCAGAAATTTAGAGAACCAAGATTTAGTCTCACGAGAATTTGCTGGAAAATTATTAAATACCTTGGCGGCAAATGAAATTGAAAGTGCAATGAGTGAAAATTGGCTTGGTGGGTTATCACTAAGCACTGATGAACCAGTTCTTCCGCCAGATGCTCAAGTTTCAGTTTCGCCAAGTAATCTTCAATCATTCTCTGAGTGTGGACTTAAATGGTTTATTGAGAAAAGTGGTGGCCGCGATGGCGATTCAACTGCTGCCCTTCTCGGAATTGCAATCCACTCACTTGCTGCGATGATGAAGAGTGAGCCCGGTTTAACTTATGAAGATTTAGTTAGCCGACTTGAAAATGGATGGCAATTAATCGATGGAAACAAGGGCTGGGTTCGGGATTATCAATTTAAGAAAGCGCTAGAGAAACTAGAGAAATTCTATAAATGGCATGCTGAAAATAAATCTAAGCGAACTTTATTTGCGGTTGAAGCCGAATTCTCAAAAGTTATTGGCCGCGCACTTTTCAATGGCAGCGTAGATCGAGTCGAAATTGATGGCGAAGGCCGCGTCTATATCGTTGATTTAAAAACCGGCGCATCAGATATTTCAAAGGCAAAAGCCGAAGAGAATAAGCAACTAGCTGGCTACCAACTTGCAGTTTATGAAGAGGCATTTAAAGAGCAATCACCAGGCAATCAGAGCGCCGGAGCCGAGCTTCTATTTTTAGGTAATGATTCAAAATCGGCATCTGCTAAGCCACAGTCACCTAAAGATCATCAAGAAGTTTTAGCACAAGTTGTTGCCGCCGCTGATGCGATGTCTGCAAATGAATTTATCGCGACCGTAAATGATCGTTGTCGAATGTGCGCCGTTAAAGGACTTTGCCCCATCCAACCCCAAGGGCGGACGGTGATTGATCTATGAGTTTAGAAATTAAATATTCGGCGCAAGACATTGGCAACGCTCTTCGTACCTTAGATCCTAAATTCAAAGGCCCAAGCCCAGAACAGATTCCAATTATCGAATCAACACATCTAGGACCAACCGTTGTAATTGCCGGTGCGGGTTCAGGAAAGACCGAGACCATGAGCGCGCGAGTGCTCTGGCTTGTGGCAAATGGAATTGTTTCACCAAATGAAATTCTTGGGCTAACTTTTACGAGAAAGGCATCGGGTGAACTTGCATCGCGCATTCGTAAACGTCTGCGTCAACTTCGTCAGATTGGCTTACTTCCAAATGATCCAATCACAAAATCAGAGCTAGATATTGCAGTAACTGTCTCTACTTATCATTCATATGCCGGGCGCGTCTTATCAGAACACGCAATACGAATGGGTGTTGATGCTAGTGCCGATCCAATTGGTGAGGCTGCGGCATGGCAGATTGCAAATAACATTGTTAATAATTTTGAGAGCGATGCTATAAATGGCAGCGATATAACACATTCAGCAAAGACCATTGTAGATAAAGTGATGGCCTTATCAGGTGCGCTTGGCGAACATGGAATCACTACTAATCAAGTTCGAGCTTTCTGTGAAGAGATGCTTGCAAAATTCTCAACGATTTCAGACACCCAATCAAATGAACCAGTCCGAGATTTAGCCGCTTCGCTTAAAGAGCGACTTGCAATTCTTCCAATGATTGAAGAGTACGAGCGCTATCGTTTTGAGCGCGGGTTATTAACTTTCAATGATCAAATGGCACTTGCTGCAAAATTAGTGAGCGCGGATTTTGGGCAAGAAATAATTGATAACGAACGAAGCAAATTTAAGATCGTTTTACTAGATGAATATCAAGATACCTCGGTCAGCCAAGTGAAATTCTTATCTGCGCTATTCGGCCAAGGTCACGCAGTCACAGCAGTTGGAGACCCAAACCAAGCAATTTACGGGTGGCGTAGCGCCAGTGCTCAAACATTGGATACCTTCGGAAAACATTTTGTTGGCCAGAGCAGCGCCAAATGTATTGAACATAATCTTCTTACGACTTGGCGAAATGATGAGAACATCTTGGAAATTGCCAATCGAACAGTTGATAAAATTGGTGAATTAATTGTTTCTCGCGGCGGCACTGCTGCAAGCGTTAAACGTTTGAAATTGCGACCAGGCGCTGGCAAGGGAACGCTTGCATGTGGCCAGTACGAAACACTTTCTATGGAAGCAAATGCAATTGCCGAACACTTTGAGAAACACTGGTTTGCGCCAGAGCGCACTGCAGATCCTGATGATCCGCAAACTTTTGCCGTGCTAGTTCGTTCACGAAAATATATCGGTGAAATTGAACAAGCCCTTCGTGCAAAAAGTATTCCAGTCGAAGTAGTGGGGCTTGGCGGTTTGATACATGTGCCGGAAGTGGCAGATATTTTGGCGCTACTTAGGACACTAACTTTTCCAGAGAATGGATCATCGTTAATGCGGTTATTGACTGGCCCAAGGTTGGCGCTTGGACCAAGAGATTTAGCCGGGCTTGGAAAATTCTCAAGATCTTTGGTTGCTGATTTTGACCAATCGCTTAGTAAGAGCGTTGGAAAAATTATGGAGGCGGCAAATCCAGAGATGATGGAGGCGGAAGATTTCGCAATCGGAAGTGCAATCGAAGCTTTAGAGGTATTTGAAAAAGCACCAAAGTCTTACTTCTCAGAAGTTGGATATGCCCGATTACTAAAATTTTCGAAAGAACTACGCGAACTACGTCGATACTTAGTTGGTTCAATAACAGATGCAATCATGGAAGCTGAGCGCTTCTTATTCTTAGATACTGAAGTTATGGTCCGTGATGGATACGCCCAGGGTCGCAAACATTTGGATGCATTTTTGGATGAAGCCGCTAAGTTCCAACGCAATGGCGGAACTATTTCAACATTTCTTGAGTGGTTAAAGATTGCAGATTCCGAAGAGGGTGGGCTAAAGCCAGTATCTGTTGCTGCCAATAAGAATGCAGTCCAAATTCTGACTGTGCATGCATCGAAAGGTTCAGAGTGGGATTTCGTAGCAGTTCCTGGGTTAGTAACTGAAAACTTCCCAAGCGAAGGCAAAGGTTTGGATTTATGGACATCTAATTCTGCTGCGCTTCCAATTGCACTTCGCGGTGATGGCAACCAATTCGATGACTTTGTATTTCCATCTGGCGGAGCATCAAATGGACCAAAGCATGTCGAAGTTCGAAAAGCGTTAGATGTCGTAAAGGAATCATGGAAGAAGCGCAGAGCTGAAGAAGAATGGCGGTTAGCTTATGTTGCATTTACGCGGGCAAAAATAAGTTTATTAGCAACAGCTTCATGGTTTGGAAACGGGATGGATCCTGTCGATGCCAGCTCTCTCTATAACCTAGTTGAGAATACTGTCGATGAAATTGGCACAAATAATAAACTTTTCGAGATGCCTAAACCAACAACCGAAAATCCAACTCGCACACAACCACGAACTGGAAGTTGGCCAGTTAAATCAACTCGAAGTGAAACCATTCAGGAAAGTATCAAATACATCTCGAGTATTTCGGGATTTGCTGACCCACAAGAACTTATTGCTCACTCAAAAACTCCAGCTGAAATTAGTCTGGCAAATGATGCCATTGCATTAATTAGAGAAGTTGGATCTAATAAGAAGGGCTTGAGCATTAATCTGCCAACAAGGATGTCAGTATCAACTCTTGTTAATTTGGCAAAGAATCCAGATGAGCTTGCTTTAAATATTCGCCGCCCAATGCCAAATCACATCGATAAATATGCAAGGCGTGGAACACAATTCCACTTATGGATTGAGGCACAATATAAGGATCCACAAGTATTAGATGAAGATGCTTTTGATGTTACGCAAAATGATCCTGATGAACTTCCACTCGAAGAGTTGAAAAGTAAGTGGCTTGCAAGTGATTGGGCCAAACGCGATCCCGCACCTGGTGGAATCGAAGTGCCCTTTGAAACAGTATTGGGCGGGGTTTTACTGCGCGGCCGGATTGATGCGGTTTATGAAGCGAATGGACAGTACGAAGTCGTGGATTGGAAGACCGGCAAAACAAAGAGCGGAGATGACTTAGCTGCGGCAGCTATTCAATTAGCGATGTATCGCTTGGCATATTCAAAGTTATTTAATATTCCACTTGAAAATATCAGCGCAGCTTTTCATTATGTTGGCTCTAATGAAACCGTTCGGCCAGCAGACTTATTAGATGAAAGTCAGTTAATTTCAATTGTTACTGGTAAGTGATCGCTTATCTCGCTCTTGATTGCTATTGGTTTAATTCTAGTTTCGGCCACGTTATCGCTCAAAATATAATCAAATTGAATCTTTGGTTGCCAAGTCGGATAACTTGCTACCTTAACTAGCGATTTCCATTTAGAAACTCGTACTGGAATATTAAAAGGCAGATTCAAATCTCCAAGCAAAATGTGCTTCCCGGGCATCTTTGATAACCAGCGTTTTACTCGAATTAGTTGAATCAAATTTACAATTGGAACAAATGAGAGATGAGTGTTAACAACGCTCCAACCATTAGAAAGTTGGGCAGCAAGGGCGTAACGCGGTTCATCCTTTACGTAAATGAATCTAATTTTTTTACCGCCAGAATCTGCAGGAAAAGCTAAGGGGAGTCCAATCGGAGATTTACCTAAGGCAAGCACCTCCCATTTGATAACTGGGATATTTGTAATCATTCCAATGCCATACGAGGCAGGATTATCGTCCGGCGCACCAGCGCCATTTGTAAGCAAGATTGCTTCATTCGCTTTTAATTTTCGCCACTTAAAACCTGGCGTTCCAATTACACATCTAGCAAATGCAAAATTCTCTGCGCAAAGTTCGGATGCCAATTCTGCTACTTGGAATACTTGATCTGATCGATCTTGAAAAGCATCTACTTCTTGGAGACCAATAACGAATTCGGAATTGCCAACGCTTAATTCGTGGGCAATTTCTTTAAAATTTTGCGCGCCTTGGCCATGCAATAAATTCCAGGAAGTAAGGCGCATTTGCTCACTTTATAAGGCTTTAGCCGCCGGCTCGCTGTGATTTGCCTGCCCTAGTAAGGTCGGCGGGTGAATGTTTTGAAGTTGCCATTGGCGAGTGAGGCGGTCGACCGCGCTGGCGAGCTTCGATTACAACCAGATGAATTAGCAAGACTTTGGCGCAAGGCCCGGATCTTGCACTTCGCATCAGGAAAATTTAGAGTTAAAGCCAACAATGAATTGGATTTTCTAAATGCAGACCAGATTTCAGATCTTAAGACTGGAGCAAGTTTTGCCGAAGGTGAAGAGTTATTCCTAGGGCTAGATAATGGCATCGCTTATTTTGCTTGGTGCAGCGACGCCCAGGATTTCGAAAACTTTGAGCTACTTGAAAATTATCAGACCCTTCGCACTTTGGGTGATTATTTATCGCAATTAGAGATGGGCCTGGCAATCCATACCCAAGCAATTGCTAATTGGCACCACTCACATCAATTCTGTGCGCGTTGTGGTGTTCCAACTGTAAGTGCAAATGGCGGTTCACTTCGCAAATGCACTTCAGATGGCTCGGAACATTATCCAAGAACTGATGGCGCTGTAATTGTTTTAGTCAAAGATAGTAAAGATCGGATTTTACTTGGGCGCCAGAAAATTTGGCCAGAACGTAGATTTTCATGCTTTGCCGGATTTGTTGAACCAGGTGAGTCATTTGAACAGACAGTTTTACGTGAAGTATTTGAAGAGTCTGGAATTAAATTAAAAGATATAACTTATTTAGGTTCACAACCGTGGCCATTCCCAGCTTCAATCATGATCTCATTTAGTGCAATAGCAATTAATCCTGATGAAGCGATTGCCGACGGTGAAGAGATTGAGGAAATTCGCTGGTTAACGCGAGATGAGATGCGCGAGTCAATTGCAAATGAATCGCTGACTTTGCCACCCGGCATGAGCGTCGCGCGCAAGATGATTGATTTTTGGTATGAAAATGAGGGCGCAGATGCCAGCAGCAAGCGTTGATCAAATTCTTGAAGCGCTAGATCCAGAACAGCGGGAAGTTGTAACTGCAGTTCGTGGCCCAGTCTGCGTAATTGCAGGCGCTGGTACTGGAAAGACGCGAGTAATTACACATCGCATCGCATATGCAATTGCAATTGGTGTAACCGATTCCAGCAAAACCTTAGCTCTCACATTTACCGCACGAGCTGCTGGCGAGATGCGCGCCAGATTGCGCGGCCTTGGAATTCCAAATGCCACCGCAAGAACTTTTCACTCGGCGGCAATTAAGCAGTTGATGTATTTCTGGCCCTATTCATTCGGCGGCGCCTTCCCATCGCTCTTGACTATGAAGTCTGGCGCTATTGCCGAAGCGCTAAACCGAAGTGATTCTGGACTTACTCCACAAACTTCAACGCTTCGCGAAATCGCAAGTGAAATTGAATGGGCAAAAGTTTTAGAAATTTCACCTGATGAATATGTTGAATCCGCTCTTGGTGCAGGTCGAACACTTCGAATTCCAAATAACAGACCAGATAAAGCTAATTTTGAAGATATCTCTAAGGTTTATCAGGCTTACGAAACGTTAAAACGCCAAGAGCGCGCAATTGATTTTGAAGATGTTCTACTTTTAACTGTTGGGATGTTGGAAGAAGATCGCGACGTTCGCGAACGTGTACGTGATCAGTATCGATATTTCACTGTTGATGAATATCAAGACGTCTCACCACTTCAGCAACGTCTATTAAATTTATGGGTTGGTAATCGCGAAGATATCTGCGTTGTCGGGGATGCCGCCCAAACTATTTACTCATTTGCGGGTGCGAGTTCATCGTTCCTACTTGGCTTCACAAAGCGCTTCCCGAAGGCACAAGTGATTCGACTTTCTCGTGGCTATCGCTCTACTCCAGAAATTATTGGAACTGCGAATGCAATATTGCGACAAGGTGGCATGATCGGTGAACACGGCCACGAACTTGCATCGATGAATGAACACGGTGCGAAACCAGAGATTGCTAAATTTGAATCCAACGCCGGTGAAGCAATCGCAATCGCAAAAAAGATCTCAGAACTTCGTGCAAAGGCTGGGGAACATATAGAAGTAGCAATTTTGACTCGGACAAATTCACAATTAGATATTTTCGAGCGCGAACTTCGTGCAGCTGGAATTGAATCTCAAATTAAATCCTCTGAAAAATTCTTTGAGCGAGTGGATGTCAGAGATGCAATGCGAGTAATTAGAAGTGCATCGGTTCTGCCTAGCGAAGGTGGGAGTTGGTACACCGATCTTGCAGATGTCCTACGCCCCTTTGGAGATACCGATTATGTCCACGCCTTTTTAGCGCTGGCTAAAACTATGCAAGAAGAGAGCGCCGTAGCAGGTACTCAAATGACGCTACGAACTTATCTTCGCGAATTAGAAGATCGTGCGGAACAGAACAATCCACCAACGCTTCCGGGCGTCGTTCTCTCAACTTTGCATGCTGCAAAAGGCTTGGAATGGGATCATGTCTTCTTAGCCGGAATCAGCGATGGCATCTTGCCTATGGGCAACGATGTTGAAGAAGAGCGCAGACTTTTCTACGTTGGCCTTACGCGCGCAAAGAGCGAACTGCACCTTTCGTATTCCGGAACTCCAAGCCCATTCTTGAGCGGCATTCTTTAGAAGCCCTCTGCCAAATTAATGAATCTGCCAAATTAATTAACTTGCGCCATCAATGTGGCGTGGGTTACCCTTCTCGACATGTCACAGAAGTTCGTATCAACAACAGGCACACGCGGTATCTCCGCTGTGTCTACTTCGCGTTTCAACGTGGCAAACACAGCAAATAAGCCTTCAACACATAAGCATTTTGCCTTCGCTGCCAATTATGCAGCCTATGCAAAGCGCGGATCCTGGAGCTCTATCGGCTAACCGATAGCTAAAAGCCCCAGGGCCGCAAATCCTTTAAAAGGATTCGCGGCCCTT
>CAEZXV010000023.1_pt1 | contig 11005 bp, 12 predicted proteins | sample 7265341 | NCBI WGS metagenome assembly CAEZXV01 (sample SAMEA6813918, study PRJEB35770) | freshwater metagenome | biome: Freshwater; feature: Freshwater reservoir; material: water | place: Czech Republic | collected 2017-04-14 | depth 30m m | reverse complement strand
TACCTGCGCGAGTCTACCGATTTGAACCGATAAGGTTTCGCACATGGCTGAGTTCATTTACACGATGAAAAAGGCGCGTAAAGCGCATGGTGACAAGGTAATTCTTGATGATGTGACCCTTATGTTTTTACCCGGGGCAAAGATTGGCGTCGTAGGTCCAAATGGATCAGGTAAGTCAACAGTCCTACAAATTATGGCCGGGCTACAACAACCATCAAATGGTGAAGCTTTCTTATCTCCAGGTTACACAGTCGGAATTTTGTTGCAAGAACCACCCCTTGATGAAACAAAAACTGTTTTAGAAAATGTGCAAGAAGGCGTTGCCGAAACTATGGGGCTCTTAACTCGCTTCAACCAAATTAGTGATGAGATGGCAAACCCAGATGCTGACTATGACAAATTATTAGCAGAGATGGGAACTCTCCAAGAGCAACTAGATCATCGAAATGCTTGGGATTTAGATTCTCAACTTGAACAAGCTATGGATGCACTTCGTTGTCCACCTGGTGATGCTGATGTAACAGTTCTATCTGGTGGTGAACGTCGCCGCGTTGCACTCTGTAAATTGCTTTTACAACAACCAGATTTGTTACTGCTCGACGAACCAACTAACCATTTGGATGCCGAATCAGTTTTATGGCTCGAGCAACATTTAAGTAAATATCCAGGCACCGTCGTAGCTATTACGCACGATAGATATTTCTTGGACAATGTTGCGCAGTGGATTCTCGAACTAGATCGTGGTCGCGCATTTCCTTACGAAGGAAACTATTCAACTTATCTAGATACTAAGTCGACACGTCTGAAGATCGAAGGTCAGAAAGATGCAAAGCGTGCAAAGCGTCTGACTGAAGAACTTGAGTGGGTTCGAATGAATGCAAAGGGTCGCCAGGTTAAATCAAAGGCGCGTCTTGCGCGATATGAAGAGATGGCATCTGAAGCCGAAAAGACTCGTAAATTGGATTTCGAAGAGATCCAAATTCCAATGGGTCCAAGACTTGGAAATGTAGTTGTAGAAGTAGAGCACTTAAAGAAAGGCTTTGGCGAGCGTCTTCTAATCGATGATCTCTCATTCACATTGCCACGTAACGGAATCGTTGGAGTTATTGGGCCAAACGGCGCCGGTAAAACAACGCTATTTAAAACAATTTTGGGAATGGAACAACCAGATAGCGGAACTGTGAAAATTGGCGAAACTGTAAAGATTTCATATGTCGATCAGTCTCGTGGCGGAATCGATCCCAAGAAGAGTTTGTGGGAAGTTGTTTCAGATGGTTTGGATTACATAAAAGTCGGCCAAGTTGAAATGCCATCACGCGCATATGTTTCAGCTTTTGGTTTTAAGGGTCCGGATCAACAGAAGCCTGCTGGAGTTCTATCTGGTGGCGAGCGAAATCGTTTGAATCTTGCGCTGACGCTAAAAATGGGTGGAAATCTTCTGCTTCTCGACGAACCGACAAATGATCTAGATGTTGAAACTCTTGGTTCACTTGAAAACGCGCTCCTTGAATTTCCTGGTTGTGCTGTGGTTATCTCGCACGATCGCTGGTTCTTGGACAGAGTAGCAACACACATTTTGGCTTACGAGGGCGATTCACAGTGGTTCTGGTTTGAAGGAAACTTCGAATCATACGAAGAGAATAAGGTTGCAAGACTTGGAGTTGAAGCTTCACGTCCGCACCGCGTTACATATAGAAAGTTGACCCGGTAATGCGCCACCACGGTAAAACTTATGTTCGCTGGAATGATCTAGATGCATTTGGCCATATCAATAATGCAAATTATCTAACTTTCATTCAAGAAGTCCGCGCGGATTTCACTTGGTATTCCAGAATTGCTAAAGGGCTAAAGCCGATGTTCGCTGACATGGTTGTTGCCCGCGCCGAAATCGATTATCTCGAGCCGATAAATGGCGGTGGATTCGACATTGATGTCGCGATTTGGGTTTCAAAAATTGGTAACTCTTCTTTTACTCTGGACTATGAGTTAACTTCAAAGGATGGCGTCCATGCCAAAGCTAGAACTGTTCAAGTTGCAGTTGATATGGCGACCAAACGTTCTCGCGCAATTACCGATGAAGAACGTGCCTTGTTATCTGAATATTTAGAAGCATGACCAAAGTCCGTCGCATCCACCCAGCCTGGTTTGCGGCTGCCGTAACTTTCTTAACGCTTGTTGCCACTGCTGGATTTAGATCGGCGCCATCTGTACTGGTAGTTCCACTTGAAGAGGCTTTTAGCTGGTCAAGAGATGACATTTCACTTGCTGTTGCGATAAATATTCTGCTCTTTGGACTAACTGCGCCATTTGCCGCAGCCTTAATGGAACGCTTTGGTATCCGCAAAGTTGTGATGACAGCACTAACAACAGTAGGTGTTGGCGCTTTTTCAACAATTTTCATGACAAAGCCTTGGCACTTAATTGGTTTGTGGGGAGTAGTCGTTGGAATCGGTACCGGTTCAATGGCACTTGTATTTGCCGCAACGATTGCTAACCGTTGGTTCGTTGCAAAGCGCGGACTTGTTGTAGGAATTCTTACTGCTGCTACTGCGACCGGACAATTAATTTTTCTGCCAGGACTCTCATCCCTAGCGACAAATGTTGGGTGGAAATCAGTTTCAATTACTGTTGCTTGCGGCGCTTTCGTAATGGTTCCACTTATCTTTATCTTCCTAAAAGAGCGACCATCTTCAGCCGGCGTAAAACCATTTGGCGCGCCAAGTGGTTGGGTTGAACCAGAACAGAATAAAACAAATGCCGGCCGTTTAGCTATACAAACCTTGCGCGAAGCAAGCAAGAAACGCGATTTTTGGTTTCTAGTCGGTTCATTCTTTGTCTGTGGCTTATCAACCAGTGGATTGATCGGTACGCACTTCATTCCCGCAGCCCATGATCACGGAATGGGCGAAGTTACTGCGGCAAGTTTGCTAGCACTTGTTGGCGTCTTCGATGTTGTTGGAACAATATTTTCAGGATGGTTGACCGATAGATACGATCCAAGAAAGCTGCTCTTTGTTTATTACTTCTTCCGTGGGCTTTCGCTATTTCTACTTCCATCAATTCTTTTCGCAACTGTTCATCCATCGACTCTAGTATTCGTAATTTTCTATGGGCTTGATTGGGTAGCTACGGTTCCACCAACAGTTCTTTTATGTCGCCAAGTACTTGGGCCACAACTGACACCAGTTGTTTATGGCTGGGTTTTTGCAGCCCACCAAATTGGTGGATCAGCAGCAGCATTTGGTGCCGCCGTTCTCCACACAAAATTTGGAGATTATGCTACTGCCTTCTATATAAGCGGATTTATGTGCGTTATTACTTCATATTTTGTTCTCAAGATAAGCAAGGTTAGACAAGACGCAAAATAATGAGTGAAGAGACTTTTTACGATCGTGCCGGCGGTTCAGCGACTTTCAAAGAACTGACAAAGCGTTTCTATGAACAAGTGGCAGTAAATCCAATTCTAAAACCAATGTATCCACAAGATGATTTGGCTGGGGCAGAAGAGCGGCTGGCACTTTTCCTTGAACAATATTGGGGTGGACCATCGACATATTCAGAACAGCGTGGACATCCAAGGCTTCGAATGCGACATGCACCATTTCATATTGCAACTCCGGAACATGACGCTTGGCTTGCATGTATGCATGCTGCTGTTATTAATTTAGATTTGGCAGAAGAACTTAAAGAAGAGTTATGGACATATTTTCAATATGCAGCTCATTCGATGAAGAACCAACCAGATAATTAATTATTTCTAGGTTGCGACTTATTTCCGACTTTTAAGATTTCGCCATTACGTAAATACCAAAGAGTTCCATCTTGGGATCGAACTGTTGTAATACGCAGTCCTACCGATTCAACCAATCCCGAAACTTCCATGGTTTCAATTTGATCGCCGACGCCATATTGATCTTCAACCAACATAAACATTCCGGCCAATACATCTCGAACAAGAGTTTGGGCACCAAGTCCTAGTGCGACTCCGATTACACCTGCAGATGCAACAAGTGGGCCAAGATTAAAACCAAGTTCACTAAGCACCATTGTTAAAGTAATTAACCAAATCATTCCGTTTAGCGCAGAACGTAAAACGGTGCCTGCAGTTCTGGCACGTTCGCGTTGGCGCTCCATCCCGCGCTTTGGTCCAGGAACAAAATCTGCTTCAGCAATTCGATTGATTGCCTTGGCTACTGCCCGTCCGCCGATTTTCTGGAATATGAGGGCGATGGCAAGGATCAAAATTATGTGGAAGGGCGCACCGATAAACCAGTCATAAATCTTCTGGGCATTGTCGCTAAGGGTCATGCTCGAAGAATAATCCTTATGTTCACGAGATTAGCCATCAGAAATGCGCGATTTTTCGCCCGCCTTACGGCACTATTTACCCAACAACGCGAGCCACGTGTTGGAGCAGTAACCACAAAAAGGGAGCAATTCGAGTGCCACAGACATTGGTACTGAACGCCACCTACGAGCCACTAGGTGTCGTATCAGAGAGACGAGCGTTAATCCTCGTCTTAAATCAGCGCGCAACAACCGTTGAAGATTCCGACACTGTTCTTAGATATTCCGGCGGAGAACTAACACTTCCTGCAGTTATCAAATTAGTTAAATTTGTTCGCATTCCTTACCGCCATGCTGTCCCACTTTCTAGACGAGCCCTATTTGCTCGTGATGGTGGGCGATGTGTTTATTGCACAGCACCTGCGACCTCAATAGATCACGTAATCCCACGCAGTCGCGGTGGTGCCCACAATTGGGAAAATGTTGTTTCAGCTTGTCATAAATGCAATCATCAAAAAGCTGACCGAACTTTGAAAGAGATTGGCTGGAAGTTAAAGACTCTTCCGCGCGAACCTGCGGGCGCAGCTTGGCGAATTCTTGGAACTGGAAAACCAGATTCGAGATGGATCTCATACCTTCGGCCGTTTGGTGCAGAACACGGCGTTGCCTAAGATACTCATATGAATATGTTTACAAGCGTTCTAAATCGCATTACTCAAGAAGATGGTTCACTTCCAGGAGAGCCACTTGGAACATTTAAAGGACTGCTTTATTTTGTTGGTGCGCCAACGTTAATTTTCTTAGTCATCACTGGTGTCGTATTACTTTCGACAGCAGATCGCAAAGCTAAGCGTTCGACACTTACTCGTATCGAATAGTATTAAATAATTAAGCGTCTTTAGCTTGTGCTTTAAGTGCGCGAGAGAGTGCATCCCGGCTCTCTGAAACTAATCGACGCAAGCCAGCAGGTGAATCTTTGCCGGTTGTCTCGAGCCAATTAATTGTCTTATCTAAAGTAGCCTGAGTTGTTATGTAAGTTGGATAACAAAGTTCAACGAAGGAACTTCCGATATCAAATGATGCGCTATCCCACATCTTTATGAGTAAATCGAAATATGGATCTACATATGAAGCCAATAAATCGCGTTGGCCAGAGCGCATGAAGCCGCGGTGAATTGAAGCCCGAATGGAACTTGTTAGCTCTTCCTTTGTAATCGAGTTCCAGGCAGCAGCTTTTGCTTCTGTAGTAGGGAATGCAGCAACACAAGTAGCGTGACCAAGTTGGCCATTGATGGTGTTATCTCGTTCTAATTCAGCATCTAGTTGGGCGCGCGTAAATAACCCACGTTCGCAAAGAGCCAAGACAAATGTCCAACGTAAATCAGCATCAATCTTTAAGCCAGCAAGTTTTCCATCTAGGAGTGCTGCGAGTTGTTTTCCGTGTGATTCATTCGCGGCTAGGCCAGCAAAAATTCTTGCGAACTGAAGTTGGTGATCGCTCTCTGCTTTTGCAGAAGCCAACATTCCAGCAATTGCGTCAGCAACCTTGATACGAAGTGCATCACGCTTTGCTGGGCTTGCGTAAAGTTCAACAGCTGTAGTTAATTGGTTACCGATAACTGTTACAACAGTAATATCGCTTTCACCTGGAAGTCCTGCCAGAGCAATCTCGATAAAGTCAGTCGCGCTAATTTCAGCATCTCGCAACATATCCCATGAAACTGCCCAGCACATTGCCCGAGTAAGGCCATCTGAAATACTTCCAAGATGTGACTTAAGAGTTGCAATTGAACGATCATCCAATCGAACTTTTGCATATGAAAGATCACGGTCATTGATAAGAAGTAAATCGGCGAGCGTTTCACCCTTTAGCTCTACGACTTCAGTAAGTGCGCCAGCAACATCTAGCTCAACAGACTTACGAAGTACTACATCATTGCCTTTAACATCGTAAAGTCCGACAGCTAGGCGATGCGGACGAAGTTCCTTGGAACCAGATGGAACTAGTGGCGCCTCTTGGGTGATCTCTATCTTGGAATATTTATTATCTACAATCTCTAACTTTGGGCGAAGAGTATTTACGCCAGCAGTCTGCAACCAAGTTGAAACCCAAGGTTTAAGATCGCGACCACTTGTAGCGCTAAGTTCGACTAGCAAATCATCTAGCGTCGTATTTTTGAAGGCATGCTTCGCAAAATACTTCTGAAGGCCGGCAATGAAATTATCTCTTCCAACGTGGGCCACAAGTTGTTGCAGAACTGAAGCGCCTTTGGCATATGTAATTCCATCAAAGTTTGCATTCACGGTCTCGATATCAACCATGTCAGAGACGATTGGGTGAGTGGATGTGAGTTGATCTTGGCGATAAGCCCAGTTCTTACGTTCTGAGTTGAAGCCAGTCCAGGCATTTACAAAGCGTGTTCCTTCAGCAGAAGCTAAATGCGAAGACCATTCAGCAAATGATTCATTTAGCCATAAGTCATCCCACCATTGCATGGTGACCATATTTCCAAACCACATATGGGCCATCTCGTGCAAAATTGTGTTTGCGCGGGCGTCATACATGCGCTCTGTTACCTTGCTTCTAAATACTAAGAGATTTTCTAAGAAAGTTACTGCGCCAGAGTTCTCCATAGCACCCCAGTTGAAATCGACCACGGCTATTTGATCGTATTTTTCAAATGGATAAGCAAGACCAAATACTTTTTCAAAGTAAGCAAAGCCCTGTTTTGTAACTAAGAAAATATCTTCAGGGTCAAGTGATTCGGCTAAAGATTTGCGGCAGTAGATTCCTAGTGGAACAGTTTTCTCACCGACATACTCATCATGCACGTGATAATAAGGACCAGCAATCAAAGCTGTGATGTAGGTAGAAATTCTTGGAGTAGGTAGAAATTCCCAAACTTTCTTGCTGCCTTCAACTGCGCTCTTAGTTTTAGCAGGGGAGTTGGAGATTACTTCCCAATGTTGGGGCGCAGTAACAGTTAATTGAAAAGTTGCTTTCAGATCTGGTTGATCGAAACATGGATACATCTTTCGGATATATGCGGTTTCACCTTGAGAATATAAATAAACTTCGTTGTCTGCAGGATCTACTGAATATTGCAGACCTTCACCAGTCTTGGAGTAATTTCCTAGAATCTCAATAATTAATTCGTTATTCGCGGCTAAATCTTTTAGAAATACGCTCTCGCCGTCGTAGTTTGAAACATCAACATCCTTGCCATTTAACTTGGCAGAAATGATTTCCTTGCCGACAGCGTCAATGAAAGTGTCATATCCGGGCTTGTTGCACGCGAACTTGACGGTTGACTTTGCAATGAAGTTTTCGGCTCCTTGGCAGACATCTATATTCACCACATAAGAGGTAACTGATAGATGAGAACTGCGTTCACGGGCTTCGGATCTTGAAATATTTAAACCAGGCATGGGCCAACCTTATCTTTCCTTATCTAAGATACCCACATGAGTTCGGCGGAAAAGGGCAGCCTTTACAACTTGAGTAATAGGTCATTTCGCCTACGCGGAACTCGAATTACCGAAGCTCAGGCAAAGGCCACCGAAAAATTCTGGAATAAATTCGGAATAGTTCCAGACCATCAAATAATTCCCAGTGAAATCTTTCCATCTAGCAAAGCAGTAATAATGGAGATCGGAACCGGAATGGGAGAGGCCACAGCCGAGATTGCTCGCACCTTCCCAGATACCGGCTTCTTTGCGGTAGAAGTTCACCGTCCAGGAATTGGATCATTGTTAGCGCGGATTGATGATTATGAATTAACGAATGTCAGACTTATAAATGAAGATGCGCGAAAAGTTTTAGAAGAAAGGATGGATGATGAATGCCTAGATGCGATTCATCTTTACTTCCCAGATCCTTGGCATAAGAAGAAACATTGGAAGCGCCGAATAGTTCAGAAAGATTTCTTGGACCTAGTTTTCCGTAAGTTAAAAGTCGGAGGCCATATCCATATTGCAACTGATTGGGTTCCTTATGCCGAATGGACGCAGAATTTATTTGAAGATGATCCAAGATTTACTGGTGGCTTAATACCTAAGCCAGAATTTAGACCACTAACTAGATTTGAAGGAAAAGGAATTGGCAAAGGACATATCGTTACCGATTTGAAATATTTAAAGCTTTAGATCTTTCCAGTCTCTTCATACTTTGCCATCAAATTAATTCGGCGAACATGTCTCTCGTCGCCAGGAAATGGTGTGGCAATAAATTTATCTACAAGTTCTAAACAGAATTCTTCGCTGTGCATGCGCCCACCAATTGAAATTACATTTGCGTTGTTATGTTCACGCGCAAGAACTGCAGTTTCAAGAGACCAGACAAGTGCTGCGCGAATTCCCTTAACTTTATTTGCGGCCATTTGTTCGCCATTACCTGAACCACCTAAAACAATTCCAAGAGATCCAGGGTCATCTGCAACGCCTTGCGCGGCCGGAATACAGAAAACCGGATAGTCATCTAGAGCGTCATATTCAATTGGCCCGTGATCAATAACTACGTGGCCGTTTTTCTCTAGGTGTTTGATGATTACGGATTTAAATTCAAGACCTGCATGATCGCTTCCGATGTGAATTCTCATTTCCCAATAATGGCAGAAAAGCCAAACGGCCCCCACTATTTCTAGTGAGAGCCGAGTGAATTCGGTAGAGAATGGCTAAATTATTTATGCCTTTTTCTTTTCTTTTCCGTGGCCTTTACCCTTGCCACCCATTGCTCCAACCTTTGGACCAGGAACTTGTTCAACCTGAGCAGTTACTCGAGCAGTTAGTCCAGCCTTTGCAGTTGTTGCTTGTGCTGCTGTCATTTTTCCAGCAGTGACAGCGGCATCAATTTCAGTTGTCTCGAAATTAACTAGTGCAGTAATTAGCGCAGCTTTCTTATCGCCCGCAAGAGTTGCAAGTGACTTACCAGCAACGCGTGCAGCTTCTAGATCTGCTGCTGTGATTCCAAGTGTTGAAGTAACAACTGCTTGGTGCGCCGCAGAATTCTTACCCGGCATTCCCATTCCGCCAACCATTGGCTTCGCTGGTGCCAGAGCAGTAAGAGCTGATGTGATTGCATCGGCCTGTGCTTGGGTAAGAGTTCCCTTTGTTACTAATTCTGAAATTACTGTTGAAATTTGAGGCGGAACACCTTTTGTATGTCCGGTGTCAGCGCTTGCGGTTGAAACGGTTGCAAGAGTTCCAAATGAGAGTGCTGTTGCTAGTGCAACGGCTGCAATTTTCTTATTCATATTTTCATTACTCCCTAATCTCGTAAGTCACTTTCGCAACTTCCGATCTGTCCCTGTCCCGAAAGTGGTTACTTCCAGATACCCGTAGATAACATCCCTAGGCTGGGGAGAGTAATCAATAAACCTGAAATTAATCTGTGAATTTTTGGCCTCCACCGAGGATTTATGCGGGGATGAGAGGTCGCTCTTACAAAAATCCTTGTATCGACGCCGTATTGCGCCCATCCTGATTAATACATCGCTCCTATCCAAGGGGCAAATAGGCCCGGAAAAGTGGCCCGACATGAATTCCCTGAAATCGATAAAACCTTTGGCATCCGTAATTGCCACACTTCTAATTTTTGGCACATTTTCTGATGCAAGTGCCAACGCAAATACCTTGAAGAAAATAACGATCTCCAAAGCAGGCCGTGTAATAACACCTGGAATTAACACTTTGCTAAATGGCAAAGGTGCACCTAAATCAACAACAGGCATTGATGGTGATTTTTACATAGACACAAACACAATGAATATTTATGGCCCGAAAACAAAAGGTAAATGGCCAACTGCTATTTCATTGAAAGGTGTAGCAGGAACAAATGGGACAAACGGAACTAACGGCGCAGTTGGTGCGAAAGGAAGTTCTTCAAATGGATCAGATGGTTCACAAGGAATTCCTGGGCCTACTGGTGCGACAGGTGCAGCGGGTTCATCCGGTGCCGGTAGCACTGGTGCAACAGGTCCTACTGGTGCAACTGGTCCCGCAGGACCAACAGGAACACCGGGATCAACAGGTGCACAAGGTCCAATAGGAAACACTGGCAATACCGGAACCGGAACAACTGGCGAGCGCGGTGCAACAGGTTCGATTGGCAATACAGGACCAACTGGTCCCGCAGGATCAAATGTTGTTACAAGCTTTCAATTAACAGGTGTACTTGGTGGCGACAATTGGAGTTTGTCATCCGCAATTCCCGCTCAAACTTTCAGTAATTCATTTGGAAATCTGCAGCCAAATACAAAATATAGATTTACGATTGTTTTAACTGGCTCTGAAAATAAATTGGGCTTTGGAGGCAACGCAGTTGGTTCAAAGGTTTCAATTATTGGAACGAGCTCAACTATCGAATATTCGACCCACTATGGAATCGGTTTAGTTTCAGATGCTTTTTATGTTAAGACTTATAACTTTTCTTTCATCCACGAGGGAACAATAAGTGTTGGAGATTCAGTTTCTAATTTAAACGTTTCAGTAATTGATGGTGGAGGATGGTCCGCTGGCGTAACCGCAAATGCTTTTCTAATTACTGGGACGGCGTACATCCAAGTAGCCTGAATTTTCTAACTTCGCAGTTCTATATATGGAGCGGGTGACCGGGATCGAACCGGCATGGCCAGCTTGGAAGGCTGGGGCTCTACCATTGAGCTACACCCGCAGATTTCGTGCGATACGCATGAATTGAGCGTGAACCAGCGGTTATGTT
>CAEZXV010000022.1_pt1 | contig 11120 bp, 10 predicted proteins | sample 7265341 | NCBI WGS metagenome assembly CAEZXV01 (sample SAMEA6813918, study PRJEB35770) | freshwater metagenome | biome: Freshwater; feature: Freshwater reservoir; material: water | place: Czech Republic | collected 2017-04-14 | depth 30m m | reverse complement strand
GCACCACGAGACACGCTTGATGTCTCGATTGGTATTTTTATGTCATTTAAAGATTTAGGTATTGCTCCTGCGCTCGTAGAAGCCCTGGATGCACAAGGAATCACTTCACCTTTCCCAATTCAAAGCGCAACACTTCCTGATGCAATTAAAGGTCGCGATGTTTTAGGTCGTGGACAGACAGGATCTGGAAAAACTTTAGCTTTTGGTCTTGCAATGTTGACACGCTTACAAGGTCGCACCGCAAAGCCACATCGCCCACTTGGTTTGATTCTCTCACCAACTCGCGAACTTGCAGTTCAAATTTCTGATGTAGTTGGTCCGCTTTCACGCAAAGTTGGCTTAAGCACTCAAGTTGTTGCTGGTGGACTTTCTTATGTTGGCCAAATTAAAGCGCTACGTTCTGGTGTAACTATTTTAGTTGCAACACCAGGTCGCCTAATAGATTTAATTGAGAAGAAACATGTTGTTCTAGATGATGTAGTAATTACAGTTCTAGATGAAGCCGATCAAATGGCTGACATGGGCTTCCTTCCTGTTGTTAAAGATATTTTGGGTCAAACAAAAGATGATGGACAGCGTCTTCTTTTCTCAGCAACACTTGATCGCGATGTTGACTCACTTGTTAAACGCTTCCTAAAAGATCCAATTACTCACTCTCTTGAGAATGAGAAATCTCGTGCGGCAGATATGTTGCACCACGTTTTAATCATGGATCAAGGACATAAAGATTTGGTAGCAACTCAAATTGCTGCACGCGAAGGTCGCACAATTTTCTTCGTACGAACAAAACATGGCGCAGATAAACTTGCTGAAAAGATGCTTCGCTCTGGCGTTCCAGTTGGAGTTCTTCACGGTGGAAAATCGCAAGGCCAACGCACACGCGTACTTGCAGCATTTAAAGATGGCCGTGCTTCAGCGCTTGTAGCAACAGATGTTGCTGCTCGCGGTATCCACGTTGATGATGTTTCACTTGTAGTCCATGTGGATGCTCCTGCAGATCACAAAGATTATTTGCACCGCGCTGGTAGAACTGCACGCGCAGGTGCTACAGGTGTAGTTGTAACTCTTGCTACCCATAAGCAGAAGCGTGGAATTTTTGGAATTACTAACCAAGCAAAAGTTAAGCTAAATGAAGTTTACGTTCGCCCTTCTGATCCTGAACTTGTTCGCGTGACTGGTGCACAAGAACCTTCAGGAATTCCGGTAATTGTTGAGGCCGAAAAACCAGGACGCAATGATCGCGGAAGCAGAGATCGTGGAGATCGCGGCGGGTTCCGTCGTGGACATTCTGGTAACTTTAAAAAGCGCAGCGAAGGTGGCGGTCGCGTTGGCGATAGCGAAAGTGAAAAACCCGTTCGCTCTTTCCGTGGCGCAGCTCCAGCAAAACCTAAATATGAAGATCGTCCAGCTCGTACCGATCGTCCTGTTCGTACCGATCGTCCCGCGCGCGAAGATCGCCCAATTCGCACAGAGCGAAGTGATAAATTTGAAAAGCGTGGAAAGCCAGAACGAACATTTAGAGCAGATCGCCATCCAAAAGCAGAACGTTTTGAGAAATCAGATCGTCCAGCAAAGGTAGATCGTTTTAATTCTCCAAAGCCATCAAAGTTTGTTAAATCTGATCGCCCAGTAAAGAAGAGTTACAAATCAGATTCCAGACCAGCCACTTCAACTTGGCGCGCAGATTCTGAACAAGTAGAGCGCACTGATAAGTATGAAGGTAAGCGTCCTGCTTTTAAGAAAGCATCTGGTCCAAAGAAGTTTGCCAAGAAAGCTCCGGCTAAGAAAGCGCCACTTCCAAAGGGAACATTTAAAAAGGCTGGACCTAAGAAGAACGTTGGCAAAGCTAAGCCCCGCTCAAAATAATTTATTCATCGTAAATTCTCAGCTTCTATTCTCGACTTGCTCGAGTAAATAAAGGATACTTTTTATATGAAATCACAGATCGCACTTATAGGAGTCGGACTAGCGATAGCTGCTGGTGTTGCTTACGCAGAACTTAAGCCAGCAAATAACGCTCCAACCGCGCCTGTGGTCTCAACACCAAAACCATCAACACCAAATACACCTGTGCCAGCTGCAACGCCTACAAAGTCAAAGAGCGTTACTAAAGTTAAATCTCCAGCACCAAAGAAATCTCCAGCACCAAAAATTTCTAAGCCAACCATTTCAGGTGGCGGCGAAGGCGGAGAACATGAAGGCGGAGAACGCGGCGAGCATGAAGGTGGAGACGACGACTAAGCCTTAGCTTTCCTTGCTTCATACAAGCGTGAAACTGCGATTGATGCAATCGTCATAAATGTTCCAAAGATTAAATAGCCGTTAAGCGAGCCAGCTTTAGCAGGGAAAATCCAATCAATTAACACTGCTCCAATTAGTTGGCCAGCGATATTTAGAATTACAAAATTTAAAACTCCCAAATGTTTAATAATAAATGCGGAGACCGCAACAAAAATTAGGCCAGCAGTTCCGCCGGTATAAACCCAGAAATTACTTGGAAAGTTTCCAATCGTTGCGCCAGATAGCAGATTAATTGTTAGAGCAATAACTACTACAAGAGTTCCGCTTGCAAAGTTAAGCCAAGCAGTTGCAAGTGGGCGACCAGCAACAACATTAACTCGGCCATTCATGCCTTGCTGAATTGAGGCAAAGACACCAACAATCAGTGCGAATGTAAGTGGCAGAAATCTAAACTCGGAATTTGTCAGATCAGGGAACACTGCAATTGCGACGGCAATCAAAGTTGTAATTGCTCCAAGAATTCGAGGTTTGGTTATTTTCTGTTTTCCACTCGGAGTTATGCCAGCCTTATCAACCAATAAAGATGAAACAGTCTGTCCAGCCACAACACTTATTGTGAAGAGTGCAACGCCAATTTGTGGAACAACTGCGCTCTGAGCCGCTACAAAGAAGCCACCGAGAATCCCACCCATTACTTCCCAAGTTACTAATTCCCTGCTTTTAATTGCAGTGAATATTCTAAAAAGAGCGACTCGTTCACGCTTGAAACCAAATACCAAAATAGTTACCAAACTCCAACCAGTTAGGAAAGAGATTAAAGCAGCAGCGAGACCATTATTTAGATCCACTGATAATTGGCCATTTATTCGGGATTGAATTGCCACAACAACGCCAATTAGAACAGCGAAAACTGCAAACATATTGCCTCAGTTCTACTTAGTTAACGCAAGGAATTTTGCTGCCATCAACTGCTTTGCCATTAGCCAAATTAGCGTAATTAATCTTAGTTGGCTTAGGTGAAGGTGTTGAATCTGTTTTCTTAGGACTAAAAAGATCTTGGACAAATTTACGGACTTTAATCTCATCGACAAGGTTAACGCTTTGACCATTGCGCATTACATAACCTTCAATTGGGAGAGTATGGAACTTAATGTTTCCCCCAGTCAGCGCCTTTGCTTGAGGCAAGAAACCAAGAATGTCAAAGCCAGAGTCGATAACTACATCTTTCTTGGCAACATTTAAGAGCGCAGAAAGCTTTCCAATGTCACTAAAAATTCCTTGGGTTCTAAATTTAGTAATTACTCCAGTAATAAAAGCTTGCTGGCGATGCGTACGATCTAAATCACCATTGGGTAGACCGTGGCGTTGGCGAACGAATTTGAGAGCATCGACACCTGAAATAGTTTGAAGTCCAGCAGGGAAGACCGCGCCGGAATATCTGCTGTCATTTACAGCCCTATTCAAACAAACTTGAATTCCACCAAGTGCATTCGCTAAATCATAAAAACCAAGCAAGTTAACTTCTGCAAAGTGATCAATTGGAACATCTAAGAATTGTGAAACAGTTGCAATTGCTGCTGCTCTTCCAGCATCGCGGGCAAGATGTTCACGCGCTGGTTGTTTTATACCTTCTTTATATAACCGAGAATCTTCGGCATATTTTGCATATCCGTATGCCTCTTTAATCTTCTTCATTCCGTATCCTGGAACATTCACATAATCATCACGAGGTATCGAAATTGCAACTGCCTTCTTGCCGTTGGCCGGCAGATGAATCAAAATCATTGTGTTGGTGTTATAGCCACCAATTGAGGCGGGACCAACATGAAGTAATTTAGTTAACTTAAGTGGAAGTGGATTGCCATCATTGTCACGTCGGCTATCTAAGCCCAGTAACAAAATATTTGTATCGCCATTTTTAGATTGTTTGGCGCCCTGTAAGACTTTTGATCGTGGAATCGCGTTTGAGGCAGCCTTACTAAAGAAGTGGAAGCTTCCCGAGGTTAATACAATCCCAATAGATAGAGCCACGGCAATCTTTCGGGCCCATTTACGCATAACGCGAATCCTATCTAAAAAGTATTTGAAACTCTGCAGATAAAGTAACCACATGGCAAAAGTTGGAGCTTTAGCACTTGTGGGATCTGGTGAGTATTTACCAGTGATGCAAGACTTAGAAAGATCACTTTTGGAATCCGGAATATCCAATGGAAAACCAAATAGATACTTACAAATTCCAACAGCAGCAGGGCAAGAGAGTAAAGAGAGATTGGAATACTGGGAATCTCTTGGTGCCGAGCAAGCAAGGCGAATCGGAGCGCTCCAAGAATTCTTACCGATATTTAAACGAGAAGATGCTTTTAATAACGAATACATTTCAAAAATTAAAAGCGCAGGACTTATCTATTTTTCTGGTGGCGATCCTGGATATTTGGCAACTACTTTGTATGGAACTCCACTTTGGGAAGAGATTGAAAGTAATTGGAGGCAAGGTGCCGCACTTGCCGGGTGCAGCGCCGGCGCTATGGCTTTAAGCAGCGATGTACCAAATTTTTTCAAAATGAAAAGTGTAGGAATCCCTGGGCTAAATCTGATTCCTAATTTGCGTCCTATTCCGCACTACAACAAATTCTTTGGTTGGATTCCAGATAGTGCCGCAAAAATAGTTATGAAGGCGCCAGATGGAACAATAATAATTGGGATTGATGAAGATACAGCTTTGGTAACTGGCCTTGATCCTGAAACTTCAATTATTGAAAATAGATGGCAGGTCCATGGCAAAGGCGGCGTGCATATTTTAAGCGGAGCGCCTGCTGCGCGATATAAAGCAGGAGAACAAATCATATTTTCATAACTACAAGTATCATGAGTGTGTGAGTTTTGCTGAACTATTTGGATATCGCTATATCAAGCGCTTTTATTTTGCGCGCTTCATTAGCAATTTCGGAAATGGAATGTCGCCAATCGCACTTGCCTTTGGAATCTTTCATCTTCCAAACGGTGATGCCAATCTTTTAGGTTTGGTACTCGGGTCTACTACTGTCGCAATGCTTGTAATGAGTCCATTCGGTGGTGTGCTCGCCGATAAATTTGGGCGAATAAAAGCAGTTGCTTTCGCCGATTTAGTAGCTGCGAGTGGCCTCTTTGTTCAGGTCGCATATTTTGCTACGGGGAAAGTGCCAGTAATAGTTCTTCTATTAGTGAATATTAACTTTGGCTTGATGTGGGGAATCTTCTGGCCTGCAATGTCTGGAGTTTTACCAGCTTTGGTTCCTGATGAACATCTACAAAAAACAAATGCTGTTAATAACTTCTTCTCAAATGGCGCCATTATTTTGGGCGCCGCAGTTGGCGGAATTATTGTTGCTGGTTGGGGTAGTACCTGGGCACTTGGAATTGACGCGGCCACCTTCGTAGTTGGTGGCACACTTCTATTTAGCTTCAGACATGTTGCACCCGCTAATAGTAAGAGCGAGAACACAATGCTTGATGATCTGATTCACGGTTGGAAGATATTTACCTCTTACCGTTGGATCGTTATCGGAGTATTTGGATTTTCATTCATAATCTTGGCTTGGGCTGCTGGTGAAAATGTTCTCGGGCCGTTAATTGCACTTAAAGAGTTTAACGGTGCAAAATCTTGGTCACTAGTTTTAACATTTGAAGGCATAGGTCTAATTATTGGTTCACTAATTGGAATCAAGATTAAATTAAAATATCCACTTCGCTTCTTATTATTAATTAGTTTTTCGATATCTCTATACATGTGGTCCATGGCCAAGCCACAATCAATCTGGTTCATTGCCTTTTGTGCACTGCTCTGGGGAATGACAATTGATTTGTGGACCACGATTTGGTCAACTGCAATGGCAAGAGAAGTTCCAAGAGAAGCGCTATCTAGAGTCTCTTCATTTGATGCCATGGGAACAATGCTTTTGCGTCCAGTTGGGCTCGCAATTGCAGGGCCACTATCAATTGCAATCGGACTTTCAAAAACTCTTTACGGTCTAGCAATTTTCAGTGCAATCTTTATTTTGGGAATGCTGGCTGTTCCGGCTATGCGAAATATGCAAATATCTGATGAGCGCAGCGATAAGTAAATTCACAGAAATTCTTAAACTTTTCCCAATTATCTATTAAGGATCGAGAATCTAAGGTATGGACATGAAAAATCTAATGACTCACACAACCTCTAAAGTTCTTGCTGGCTTTCTTCTGGGCGTTACTGCTGTCGGGGGCGTTGCAACTGCTGCCGGAGTCTTTAGCACTTCAGTCGTAAATGCTTGTGTCGACAAGAAAACCCAAGCTGTTTATGCCGCAGTTAATAATTCATGCTCTGCTTCAAGGACTGCAGTAACTCTTGGCGCACCAGCCGGCACTGCCGGAAGTTTAAATTCCATCGTTACAAAAATTTCACCTAGCGTTGTAACAATAAATGTGACCACACCTTCTGGTGGCGGAACTGGATCCGGTTCAATTTTCAGAACAACTTCAACTTATAGCTACGTTGTAACAAACAATCACGTAATTGAAGGCGCTGCTAGTGGAAGTGGAACTATTTCAGTAGAGCTAGATAACGGAGATTCAGTTCCAGCAACAATTGTTGGACGTGAAGCTAATTATGATCTTGCAGTTCTAAAGATTGTTAAAGGCAATCAACCAACAATTTCAATAGGGGATTCCTCTACTTTAAAAATTGGAGATCAAGTAATCGCATTTGGTTCACCACTTGGTCTTGATCACACAGTTACAAGTGGAATTGTTTCATCGCTAAATCGCGCAGTTGTAACTAGTGGCGCAAGTGCTACAAGCACTCAGTCATATGTAGATGCGATTCAAACCGATGCTGCTATTAATCCAGGAAATTCAGGAGGCCCACTTACAGATTCAATCGGCCGAATGATTGGTATTAATGCCGCAACCGCAACTCTTGGTTCTGCAACAGGACAGAGCGGATCGATCGGTCTTGGTTTTGCGATACCTATTAATCAGGCACTTCGTATCATGAATGAAATTATTGATACTGGTAAAGCTACAAGGCCAGTTCTTGGCGTCTTCTTTGATCAAAGCTTTACCGCTGGCAAAGGTGCAAAGATTTCAAGCCTGACATCCGGTGATGCTGCAGAGAAAGCTGGAATACCAGTTGGTTCAATCGTTACTTCAATCGATGGGGTTCGCATTAATGATTATGTATCAGCGATTGTCCGGATTCGTTCGCACGCACCTGGCGATAAAGTCGCCGTAGTTGTGACCCTGCCAAGCGGTGGATCTAAGACTTTCAACGTAACACTTGGCTCAGCAGCTTCAAATTAGAGCTATGTAATCTCTCACACGTGCTTCATTTTTCGGGGGTTCGGCTATAAAGTTCCTCGAATGGAGAGAATAGATGGCTGATTTTATTCAACTGCTGTTCAACGGCTTAGTTACAGGTTCAATTTTAGCTATCGCAGCGGTTGGTGTTTCAATCGTCTACGGCGTATTGAAACTTGTTAACTTTGCAGCGGGAGATTTTCTTACCCTTGGCGCATTCGTAACGGTTTTCTTAAGCGTTGATCGTCATGTTCCATTTGTAGTTGCAATCTTTGTCGCGATGCTAACAATCGCAGCGATAAGTGTTGCCTTAGAGTTCACGATTTGGCGCGGATTGCGTAAGAGCAAAGCCGGAACACTCTCACTCTTTCTTGTAGCAACAGGCGTTTCACTAATTGTTCGCCAATTAATCTTGATTATTTTTGGAGTTGGCAGTCGTAAATTTAATGTAGATCAAGTTAAGACCTATCAATTCCTCGGTGCCCAAATCGCCCAAGCGCAACTTGTAGTTCTTATATTTGCTTCAGCAACAATCATCGGTTTGGGACTTCTGATTGCTAAAAGCCCAATCGGTAAAGGCATGCGCGCTTTCTCTGACAACCCGTCACTAGCTTCAGTAGCAGGAGTTAATGTAGATCGAATTATTTTGGCTACCTGGTTAATCAGTGGATTGTTAACAGGGCTTGCTGGCGTATTCCAAGGAATGGTTCAAGGAAGTTTTGAAAGCACTATGGGATGGATGTTGCTACTTCCAATCTTTGCTGCGGTAGTCCTTGGAACCATTGGTGATGCTTACGGCGCACTTCTAGGTGGTTTTGTACTTGGATTAGTTATGGAACTTTCTACATGGAGCATTTTCTTTGGTGGTGTACCAAGTTCTTACAAGCCAGTAGTCGCATTCGCGACTCTCGCTCTTGTCTTACTTGTTAAACCAGAGGGCTTACTCGGATATAAAGCGAGGAGCATCTAAATGGAGGCATTTCTACAACCCGGCTTCTGGGTTTTCGTATTAGTTATGGCAGGTATTTACTGCATCTTTGCTCTTGGTCTTCAAGTTCAATATGGGCTCGGCGGAATGATGAATTTTGGTCACGTTGGAATGATGGCGCTCTCTGCTTATAGCGTTGCGATTTTAGTAATTACTTATGGCTGGAATCTATATCTAGCAGCATTTGCGGGAGTTGTCGTTGCTGCATTTGGTGGCGCGTTATTAGGTTTAACTACGATTCGATTGCGCGGAGATTATTTCGCAATCGTAAGTATCGCCTTCTCTGAAATTGTTCGATATGTAATTCAAAACTCAGATAACTTCACAGGTGGAACTCGCGGCTCGCTTGCGATACCGAGCAAGACTGGTGCTTTCACAAGTTATACAAAAACATTTGAACCAGTACTAACAAAAGTACAGGATCTGCTCTCACCAATTCTTGGTGATGTTGTAAACCGTGACTTTGCAATGCTATTAATTGTCTGGATTGTTGCAGGCTTACTACTTCTATTTGTTTCACGGACCCAGATGACAAGTTGGGCCCGCGTATTGCGCGCTACTCGTGAAGATGACCACGTGCCATCAGCACTTGGAAAGAATGTATTTATGTTCCGCTTGCAAGCACTTATTTTTGGATCTGTAATAGCTGGAATTGCTGGCGTTTTCTGGAGTCTTCAATTCTCAATTCTTGCGCCCGAAGATTTCCAAACCATCGTTACTTTCTATGCTTGGATGATTTTGATTATGGGTGGCGCTACAAGAGTCAAAGGTGTTCCAGTAGGCGCTCTATTCTTCGGTTTCCTTTATGCCGGAACAAGATTCTTTGAGTTCCCACCATTTACCTGGTTCTCATCATCAGAGCGCGCATACCTTCGAGTAATAATTATCGGATTGGTATTAATCATTTTGATGATCAAGCGCCCACAAGGGGTATTTGGAAAGCGCGAAGAGATGGTGCTCGAACAATGAGTACGAACAATATTCTCGAAGTTGAAAACGTATCCATCGCATTCGGTGGGTTAAAAGCGGTAAATGGCGCTTCTCTAACTGTTGAGCGCGGCACTATTACATCTGTAATTGGCCCTAACGGCGCAGGAAAAACAACACTCTTCAACTTAGTGAGTGGTTCTTTAACTGCAGATTCAGGAAGCATCAAATTAGATGGCACTTCAATCGAGAAATTAAAACCACACCAAATTGCACATTTGGGCCTAATTAGAACTTTTCAGGGTGCAAAAATCATTAAGCGTCTGAGTGTCTTAGAAAATATTGTTCTTGCTGGTCAAAATAATCCAGGGGAAAAACTTTGGCGCATTATGACTCCAAAAGTTCGCCGTGATTATGAAGAGGCAGCAAAGGAAAAAGCCTACGGTTTGTTGAAAGAAGTGGGGCTTGAGAGCCTTTCAGATTCATTCGCAGGAATTCTCTCTGGTGGGCAGCGTAAACTTCTTGATCTATCAAGGTGTTTGATGGCTGATCCAAAAATTATGTTGCTAGATGAACCATTTGCTGGCGTAAATCCAGCTCTAGTTGAACGTTTATTGACAGTGTTAAATACAATTCGCGCAAAGCACAGTTTAAGTTTTCTCTTAGTTGAACACGATCTTGAAACCGTTATGAATATTTCAGACAAGGTTGTTGTTATGGCTCAAGGGCAAGTAATCGCATCTGGCCTACCAGGTTCAATTTACGACAATGATGTAGTTGTCGATGCTTACTTAGGTTCAAGAAAGCGAAATTCATAATGAGCCAACCACTATTTCAATTAAAAGATGTTCATGCTGGATACGGTGATGTAAAAATCCTTAACGGTGTAAATATTAATGTTCCTGCAAATTCCATCGTCACAATTGTTGGACCAAACGGCGCAGGTAAATCAACAATTTTGAAATCTATTTATCAAATTGCAAAGGTCACGCAAGGCGAGATAACTCTCAATGGAAAGAATGGCCAAGTAGATGTTAAAGCTATCAAGCCACATAAATTAGTAAATGTAGGTATTGGTTACGTTCCACAGATTGAAAACATCTTTCCAGCGCTGACAATTGAAGAGAATTTAGATGTCGGATTTATTCATGGCGAAGGACGCGATCTTGAAACTCGCAAGGCTGAAATGTTTAAGAGATATCCAGATTTAGCACCACGACATAAAGAACGTGCTGGTTCGCTCTCGGGCGGGCAACGACAAATGTTGGCGCTAGCTAGGGCGCTCATGTCTTATCCAGAACTACTTTTGTTGGACGAGCCTTCTGCTGGATTAGCCCCGGCACTTGTTGATCAATTATTTGAAGAGCTAGTGAGCATTAATCAAAGTGGCGTCACTATCCTCATGGTCGAGCAGAATGCCCGCCGCGCCCTTGAAATCTCAACCTATGGCTACGTGCTGGATATGGGCAAGAACCGACATGAAGGTGACGGTCGTCAATTGGCCGTAGACCCTGAAATTGTCGGCATTTATTTCGGCAAAAAGTAGTTCAAAAAACTTAGCCGACGAGTTACTCTAAACCACCCGCGTCCCCTTGCAAGGGGGGCCAATATTTATAGGAGCCCTATGAAACTAAAGAGCGCTGTCTCTTCGGTT
>CAEZXV010000021.1_pt1 | contig 11561 bp, 7 predicted proteins | sample 7265341 | NCBI WGS metagenome assembly CAEZXV01 (sample SAMEA6813918, study PRJEB35770) | freshwater metagenome | biome: Freshwater; feature: Freshwater reservoir; material: water | place: Czech Republic | collected 2017-04-14 | depth 30m m | reverse complement strand
TTAGAGATGATGTGGATTTGGGATGGCGGGCACGTGTTGCTGGTTTTTCAGTGATGACTGCGCCAGAAGCACTTGTTTATCACGCCGAAGCATCGGCATCAGAGCGTCGTAGCGTTGACGTTGAGGAAGCATTTCTGCACCGACCTCGGCTTTTAGATAGAAAGAATGCTGCATACGTTTTATTAGCAAATGCTTCATGGTGGCTTTTGCCATGGATTGCAATTCAAATTATTGGTAGCGCTGCAATTCGCGCAATTGGATTCTTATTTGCCAAACTTCCTGGTTATGCAGCTGATGAAATTGCAGCCGTTGGACTTTTAATTATTAAACCAAGAGATTTATTGTTGGCCCGAAAATTACGTAAGCAAAAGCGCCTGTTATCTCCCAGAATTATCAGACAATTTATTCCACCCCCAGGCAGTCAAATTCGCTTGGCACTAGAGCAGGCTCGTTATTCACTTGGGAGATTCTTCAAAGCAGATCTTGAAGATGAAAATCCTGATGATCCAATGTCATATTCCGATATTGGAGTAATTGATGCGAGTTTTGATGATCAAGACTTAGTAATTAAACCTCGTAAATCAAATTGGCAGTCACTAAAGAACCGTCCACTTTTAATTGGACTTGCTTCAACATTTCTCATTTCAATAATCGCTTCTCGAAATAGATTCGGAAGCATTACTGGTGGCGCACTTGCAACACCAACAAGTGGAGCTATGGATTTAATCGCGAAATACAGTGAATCGTGGCACTTAGTTGGAATGGGATCTGCGGCATCGACACCACCTTGGGTTGCGATATTGGCTGGTGCATCAGCAATTACTTTTGGAAAAGTTTGGCTATTTCTAACTATCTTCTTCTTGCTAGTTCCAACCCTGGCATTTTTCGCTGTGTACCGAAGTGCAAAACGTGTGGGCGTAAGTATTCGGCTCGCAGTTATAGGTGGCGTTTTATATGCAGCATCACCAGTAATCTGGACCAGCATAAATCAAGGACGCCTCGGCACATTAGTTGTTGCATTACTTGCACCAAGCTTTCTAAGTGTTCTTCCGAAATCTATAAATTTCGAAGCTCTAACTTGGCGGCGCACATATGCGCTAATTCTGCTTGCCGCATTTATCTCCGCTTTCTCTGCGCTCTTTTTGATTATTTGGAGCGGGCTCTTTGGAATTTTGTTTATCTCCGAACTTTATAAGCGTCGTTTTGAAATAAAAGAGAGCAAGCCAATAACCTTTTTAATGGTTGCAGATTTAGCTCGAATTAAGAGAATTACAGCTTTCTTCTTAATTCCAGGGTTGTTAAATGCGCCTTGGTCGACTTCAGTAATTTTGCACCCTACGCAAATACTCCAAGATCCAGGGCTGCCACTTTCGGGCGGATCTCTTATTAATATTCTTACCTTCAATCCCGGTGGGCTTTCAGGGGTTCCGGGTTGGATTCTCTCGCCATTTCTCATCTTTCTAATTGCGATAACTTTAAGCGGGCGCTATTCACTACAAAGCGCAATAGGTATTTCGCTATTAACAATTGCAATTATTCTTTCGCAGATCACAGTGGTTGGTCATGGAAGTAGTGGAACCGTCTGGACTGGAACTTTATTTGTATTTATTGAATTAATTATTTTGATTCCAATTCTGCAAATTGCCAGTGATTTGATTCCAAATTTGCGAAATTCTAGAGTTGGTTACGGTCATTTGTTATCAGTCGTAACAGTTGCAATCGCTATCTTCTCTATAACTTTCACAAGCGCCTGGGCGCTAACCGGCGGCGCAAATTCACTAGTAGCAAGTGGGAAGAATGAAGTAGTTCCGGCTTTTATCTCTTCACTAAGCGATACTCCTGGACGTCCTAAGACGCTAGTAATTGGTCGCACTGGCGATGAATTGAACTACTTCATAAGTCGAGGCTCTGATTTAGAAATTGGCGATGCTGATGTTGCCGTGGCAACTCCAACCCCAGTTAGAAATGCGATTATCGATTTAATAAGTGGCTCTGGCTTAACTTCCAGCAAGATATTGGGCGCCTATGGCGTTCAGTATTTATTCTTAAAAAATCCAGTTGATCAAGGCGTAGTTAGAACAGTTGATGGGATCGGTGGCTTCACCCGAAGCTCAGTCACTAACTCCGGAATTATCTGGCAAGTTGTCGGGAGCAGAACTCGAGTATCAATTCTCGACGCTAGTGGTGCAATCACACCGATTAATTCGACAAAGGTGGGAGCAATCGCAGAGCTCCAAACTCCAGGAACAATTTCACTTGCTGAAAAATTCGATACTGGATGGAAACTTTTAGTAAATGGAAATCAAGTTAAGGTTTCAGAATCTCAATTAGGTCTGCCTATTTTTGAGTTGAAAGAGGCGGGGCAAATTACTCTGCTTCACGATGGAACCAAACATCGAGCTCTTATTTCCGCCCAATTAATTGCCTTACTAACCGTTATTGTCTTATCGCTTCCTGCAGGCCGTCGGCGTCGCGAAGTTCCAGTTGAGGAGCTTGCATGAAGAATTCAATTAATAATTCAATCAAGAATATAGATAAGAAAGTAAGTGCAGCGATTGTTTTTCTTATTATTGCATTACTAGCAGCAGCATTTGTTAATCCACATACAACTGGGACTTCAACGATTAAGGCTTACCCTGCAACTGTTTGCCCAGCGAATCTTGGTGGTGGTGCTTCAACTTCAGTTCTACCTTCTTCAAAAGTCTTGGTTCGCCAAATTCCGACTAAGAAAAATAGATTGAGTAAGGCAAAAACAACCTATTACCTATCTAATAAACCGTTATTAGTAGATGGTAATAGCGAAACTTCTATAAATGTAACCAGAGGCAAGTCTCGATCTCTTGCCACCGCAATTTGCTCGATTAGCAGTGGGGACCAATGGTTCGTCGGTGGATCTGGTTCGGTAACTAGCCGGGCATCACTAGAGATTGTAAATAGTGGTTTGAGCACTTCCGTTGTGGACTTATTTGTTTATAGCTCAAATTCTGTTTCGCCAGTTATCTCAAAGCGTATTTCTAAGAATTCTAGTAAGCGAATTTATTTAGATACATTGGCCCCTGGCGAAAATTCAGTTGTGGTTCATGCCATTACTAGATCTGGACGCGTTACTACTTATATGCATGATGAGCGCGTTCGTGGTTTGGTCCAACTTGGCGCAGATTTTGTCGCACAAGGAGCCGATCCTTCTAATCGCATTATTATTCCAACTATAAGCAATGTCGCACTTAAAGCTCGAAAGCCAAATCAAACTCTACGAATTTTGGTTCCAGGAAAAGTTGCTGCAAATATTCGAGCAAAATTGATTTCTAGCGATGGCTCGTTTGCGCCAATTGGCTTGGAGGATATAAATGCAGATGCTGGAAAAGTTACCGATATCTCTTTCAAACCAGTTATTAAATCTAGAAACTTTGCCCTTCTCCTTACTTCTGATCAGCCAATAGTTGCTGGCGTAAAGAGTTCTGGGGTCTTCAACGGTGTCGAAGAATTTGCTTGGTCAAGTGCAGTCCCAGAATTGAAAGATTTAACTATTCATATGGGTGGCTTGCGACCAGATGTTTTATTCCAGGGAAGTAATTTTGAGGTAGATATCAGATGGACCGATAAGAATAATAAAATTCAGAGTAAGACTATTAGGGGCAATAGCTATGCAAGTTGGCGTCCAAAGTCGGGGATTAAGTCCGTCGAATTTAGAACTTCAAATAACCAGGTTTATGCGGGTGCAATTTTCGCAGAGAAAACCGGAGTTAGCTTTTTACCATTGGTGGCTGGTGCGCAAATAGAGAGCACAGCAATCCCAAACGTTGACGCAAGCGTTATTACACGCGAGTAAATCCCAACATTTGCGGTAGTTGCGCGATAGCCTCTTACTTATGACACGCCCTCAACCTCGCACAGGTCGCTTGTGCTCTCGCGTTGGGTGCCGCCATTTAGCAACAAAAACTCTTACCTATATTTATGCAGATTCAACTGCAGTTCTTGGACCACTTGCTACATTTTCCGAACCACATGCATACGATCTCTGCGATCAACATAGTTTGCGGATGAGCGCGCCAGTTGGTTGGACAGTAATTAAGCCAGAACCAGAGTCCGTCGCATCGGGTCCAACAAATGATGATTTGATGGCGATAGCTGATGCGGTTCGTGAAGTTGGTTCAAGATCTCTTCCACCTCCAACGGGAATTGAAGTTCCTCCGCTTGAGATTGGGCGAAGAGGCCACCTTCGAGCAATTCCTAATTAAGAATTTAAGTTAGATTAACTCCATGTCTAAAGGGTTAACCGCTGATTTCTTAGATTCAATCATCAAGGCCTATGACGTTAGAGGCTTGGTTGAAAGTCAGTTAACTCCGGACTTTGCTTTCGCACTTGGTGGGGCATATGCAAGATTCCTGCAAGAAGAGCGCGAACCTTCAACAATAATTATTGGCGAAGATATGCGTCCTTCATCTCCAACACTTGCTGATGCTTTCTCTGATGGCGCAACATCGCAGGGAATGGATGTAATCCGAATTGGATTAGCTTCAACAGACATGCTCTATTTTGCTGCAGGAAAATTAAATATGCCCGGTGCGATGTTTACCGCAAGTCATAATCCAGCGGCTTATAACGGTATGAAACTCTGCAAAAGCGGGGCAGTCCCAATTGGGCAGGATTCAGGTTTACGTCGAATCAAGCAATTAATACTCGAAGGACTTCCTATCACTAATCGCCCAGTTGGCATTGAAAGTAATCGTGATTTGTTAAATGAATACGTAGATTTTCTACTTTCACTATTTCCTGAAATGCAAGACTCAAATCGGCCGCAACGTAAATTAAAAGTTGTTATCGATGCCGGAAATGGTATGGCTGGACATACCGCGCCTGCAGTTATGTCTAAGTTAAATGTTGATGTAATCCCGATGTATTTTGAGTTAGATGGCAATTTTCCAAACCATGAAGCAAATCCAATTGATCCTAAGAACTTAGTGGATCTCCAGAAGCGAGTTTTGAAAGAGAAAGCTGATATCGGATTGGCTTTTGATGGTGATGCTGATCGGTGTTTTTTAATCGACGAGAAAGGCGAGTTGGTAAATCCATCGGCTCTAACTGCTCTTATTGCAGTTCGAGAATTAAAGCGCAAGCCTGGCTCAACAATAATTTATAACTTAATTTCATCCAGAGCAGTTCCAGAAATAATTGAAGAAAATGGCGGTAAGCCATTGCGTTCCAGAGTAGGTCACTCATTTATCAAAAAGATGATGGCCGATAGCGATGCGATTTTCGGTGGCGAACATTCTGGCCACTTCTACTTCTCAGATTTTTGGCGTGCAGATTCCGGCATGTTGGCGGCGCTCTTTGCACTTACAGAATTAGCTAGCGATAAGAAATCGCTCTCTTCATTACTAAAACCATTTAATCGATATGTAGCAAGTGGTGAAATCAATTCCGAGGTTAAGGATGTTCCAGCTGCGGTAGCGGCAATTCTTGCGGAATATGGCCCAGATGGAAAAGGTTTTGATGTCGACCAGTTAGATGGCATAACTCTTACTGGCCCTAAATTCTGGTTTAACGTTCGAGCCTCAAATACCGAACCTCTACTTCGATTAAATGTTGAGGGCGATACTGAAGCCCAAATGATCAAGGCCCGCGATGCTCTACTCGCAATCATCAGGGCTAAGCGATAACCTAAGCCCCTAAACATAAAATAGGAGTTATTAGTGAACGTTCAAACTGCCGTAAAACATGACATAGCTAATGCTGCTCTTGCAGCTGAAGGCAAGAAGAAAATTGAATGGGCCGAGCGCAATATGCCTGTGTTGGCACAAATTCGTGAGCGTTTTGCTAAGGAACAACCATTTAAGGGAATTCGCATCTCTGCATGTATGCACGTAACAACTGAGACTGCAAACTTGATGCGTGCGCTAAAAGCAGGTGGCGCCGAGCTCGCGCTATGCGCATCAAATCCACTTTCAACTCAGGATGACACAGCAGCTGCTCTTGTTCATGAATATGGAATTAGCGTTTTTGCTCGCAATGCAGTTGATCGTGATGGCTATTACTCACACATCAATGCCTCACTAGATATCAAGCCACATTTAGTTTTTGATGATGGCTGCGACCTTGTGAACACACTTCACACAACTCGCACAGAGCTAATCGAAGGAATTATTGGTGGTTGTGAAGAGACAACTACAGGTGTTATTCGCCTAAGTCAGATGACAAAAGATGGCGCACTAAAATTCCCAATGATTGCTGTTAATGACACCGATACCAAGCACATGTTTGATAACCGTTTTGGAACTGGTCAATCAACACTTGATGCAATCTTCCGCTCAACCAACTCGCTTGTTGCAGGAAAAACATTTGTAGTTGCCGGATTCGGTTACTGCGGTAAAGGCGTTGCAGAACGTGCAAAAGGTATGGGCGCAGATGTAATCGTCACTGAAATTGATCCAACCAAGGCGCTAGACGCTTTGATGCAGGGATATCGCGTTATGCCTATGACCGAAGCGGCAAAGTATGGCGATATTTATGTAACAGTTACTGGTAACCGTGATGTTCTCCGCGAAGAGCACTTCAAGGTTATGAAAGATGGCGCGATTCTTTCGAATGCTGGCCACTTTGATATTGAAATCGATGTTGCATGGCTAGAACAAAATGCCAAGAGCAAGAATGCCAAGATGCGTCACCAAACAGATGAATATGTAATGGCTGATGGCCGTCGCATTCTTCTTCTTGCAGAAGGTCGTTTAGTAAATCTTGGTGCGGCAGAAGGTCACCCAGCATCTGTTATGGATATGTCATTCTCTGATCAAGCACTTACTGCAGAATATTTATTGAAGGCTGCAGCAGGACTTGGCGCTGGATTACATGAAGTTCCAACTGAGATTGATAAAGAAGTTGCTCGTCTAAAGTTGGAGAGCATGGGTTCAACAATCGACAAGCTAACACCAGCACAAGAGCTTTACCTCAACTCTTGGGAGCACGGTAGCTAATGACTCTGATCATGGTCGTCGATGACGACCAAGATCTTGCCGAGATGCTTGGCATCGTTTTAACTGGCGCGGGTTATGAAGTTGATTTAGTTGGTCGTGGCGATGAAGTTATGCCACTTTTTCTGGCACAAAATCCAGATCTAATTCTTTTGGATGTGATGCTTCCTGGTTTAAATGGTGTTGAAGTTTGCAAATTGATTCGAGAAAAATCAATGGTTCCAATAGTTATGTTGTCAGCAAAGGGCGACAAGCAAGATGTTGTTGCTGGTTTAGAAGCTGGCGCTGATGACTACATGGTTAAGCCGTTTGATCCATCTGAGTTGGTTGCACGCATGAAAGTTAGATTACGTCGCAGCACAGCCGAGGTAAGTTCTGATCTACGAATTGGCAATATAAAGATTGATCAAATTGAGCATTCAATTATTAGAAATGGCGAAGTAATTGCCCTCACTCGCCTTGAGTTTGACCTCTTGGTAGCACTAGCAAAAGAACCTGGCCGCGTCTTTACTCGCGAAGCACTACTAAGTGAAGTCTGGGGTTATCGCCCAGCAACCGACACTCGTTTAGTAAACGTACACATCCAACGCCTGCGTTCAAAAGTCGAATTAGATCCCGAGAACCCAACAATTATTCTTACCGTTAGAGGTGTTGGATACAAGGCTGGAGTTCCTGGAAGTTCACAATGAAATCGCCATTTAAAGCTTGGCGCGCATCCCTTGTTTTCCGAGTTACAACCACAATTGTTGCGCTATCCGGAGTTCTAATTTGGCTCCTTGGGTCAGCTTTATATAACCAAATATCTTCCGGTATTTTTGATGAAAAATTACAACTTTCAATTCTCGATGCCCAATCAACTTCACGAAATACGCAATTACAACTAACTTTTTCGCAATATCAAGATAAAGCTCAACTCAAGGCAATATTTGCCGACATTCTCTCGGTTCCGCCAAAGACTTATGAAAGCGCAGCACGTGAGCTTGCAATCTTTGCCTTTGCAAATACTCCAAGCAAATATAAGTTCGATGGAACTTCCAACTTTTTAGATACAACATCAATTCAAAAGGATTTCAGGAAGAAGACCCGAGAATCAAAGAAAACCACTTGGGAACGCACAACAATTAAGTATGTAGACGGCAAGAAAGAACCCGCAATTATTGTCGGCGATGATTTAACAATTAAGGGCGCTGGAAAATACGAGTTCTACGTTCTCTTTAGCTTGGCCCAGCAAATGCGCACAATGTCATTGATTCTAAATTATCTCTGGCTGACTGGAATTGCTTTAACTTTCTTAATTGGTTTGATTACATTTTTCGTGCTTCGTCGACTTATCTCGCCAATTAGAGATGCGGCTAGAGTTGCTGAAGAGTTAACCGCTGGAAACCTTGATCTACGTATGGATATTCATGGTGAGGACGAAATTGCAAGTTTGGGATACAGCTTTAACGAAATGGCGGTGTCGCTTCAACAACAGATTTCAAGGCTAGAGAATCTTTCAAAATTACAACAGCGCTTCGTATCTGATGTTTCCCACGAACTTCGTACACCTCTAACAACAATTCGAATGGCATCTCAAGTTATCTATTCAGCACGAGATAATTTTGAGACCACTGTTGGGCGAAGCGCAGAACTCCTTATTTCCCAGATCGAACGTTTCGAATCTTTGCTCACCGACTTGCTCGAAGTTAGTCGCTTTGACGCCCAAGCAGCAGTTCTTGAGATTGAAGAAACGGATTTAACTTCTTTAGTTAAAGAGACAATTGATTATCTCCATCCAAGCCAAGATCGAATAATTCATTTAATTGCGCCAGAAAGCCCAGTTTTAGTTGATGTTGACCCGCGCCGAATTAAGCGAATCCTTCGAAATTTAATTGCGAATGCCGTTGATCATCGCGAAGAGAAGAGCATTGATGTTCAAATTGCAGAGACTGAGAATGAAGTTTCGGTAGGTGTTCGCGATTACGGAGTTGGATTTAACTACACCGATAAGAAATTACTTTTTGAGCGCTTCTGGCGCGCAGATAGTTCACGCGCTAGAACTACGGGTGGAACGGGACTTGGCCTTTCAATTGCGCTTGAAGATGCAAAGCTTCATCAAGGCGACATTGATGTGTGGGGCGAACGCGGCCAAGGAGCACACTTCGTTTTAACAATTCCAAAATTTGCAGGCGGATCTATTCAGTCAAGACCAATTTCTGCACAGCCAGAATAGACGCACAACTTCATTTTGCTTAATTTATAAAATAGCTAAATATCAAATAATAGTTCGGTGAAACTATTTTCCGAACTAGGAAGTCTTATCTTCCAAACGAGGTGCGCTCTTTGTCTGGCACAAAATATTGCGATGAAAAATGAACTCGGAATCTGTCTCCAATGTTCAAGCAATTTAGCGGTGCATAGAAATATCGTGAATCGAGGTTCGCTGCGAATATTTGCAGGAAGTGAATTCTCGCCAACAATTTCACACGTAATTCTTGCGACGAAGGAAGACAATAATAGTTTTGCTCGTGCAATTCTTGCCGAGTACTTAACTGTGGCACTTGAATTGGCGAGTACTAAAGATAAAATATGCCTAATTCCAATTCCATCTCGTAAGGCAGCAAATAGGGCCCGCGGTTTTGCACACATAATTAAACTTATTGAAGTCTTCTCTCAAAAAAATCCGAGAAAAGAATTTGTGATTATTGATTGCCTTATCCATTCCAGAAAGGTAAGAGATCAATCAACCTTAAATATCAATGAGAGAGAGCTAAATATGAGGGGAGCATTTGAGATAGAAAGAAGCGCGTTAAACAGATTTAACGAAGTAAATATTTCCGAAATTCCAATCTTCTTACTCGATGATTTAGTAACCACCGGGAGCACTGTTTTGGCCGCAAAAAGCGCGCTAAAAACCCGCGGTATTGGGGTGAATGGGGTCCTGACCTCGTGCGCAACTAATGGTTTTACACATTAAGATATGCCCATGCCCGCTAGCGCGGCCCTTTAGAGAAATCATTGCGACGAAAGAGGACATGTGTCACCGCTACTAGACAAGATTTTGCGTGCTGGAGAAGGTCGCCACATTCGCCAACTCGAAAAAATTGCGAAAGATGTTTTAGCTTTTGAACCACAAGTTTCTGCGCTAAGCGATGCCGATCTCCGTGGTCAAACTAATAAATTAAAAGATCAACTTGCTTCCGGAAAAACTCTTGATGATTTGCTTCCAGAGGCATTTGCGACGGTTCGCGAAGCCGCAAAGCGCACACTTGGTCAACGTCACTATGACGTTCAGATCATGGGTGGCGCCGCACTTCACAAAGGCAATGTTGCTGAAATGCGAACAGGTGAAGGTAAGACCCTTGTTTCTACATTGCCGGCATATCTAAATGCTTTAACCGGAAAAGGCGTTCACGTAGTTACGGTTAATGATTATTTGGCAGAACGCGATAGTGAGTGGATGGGACGTATCCATCGTTTCTTAGGTTTAAAGGTTGGCGTAATTCTTTCAAATATGTCGCCTGCTGAACGCCGCGAGGCTTATGCAGCAGATATCACCTATGGAACAAATAATGAATTTGGTTTCGATTATCTTCGAGACAATATGTCTTGGACTTTAGAAGATTGCGTACAACGCGAACACAATTTTGCGATTATTGATGAAGCAGATTCAATCCTGATTGATGAAGCCAGAACTCCACTTATTATTTCTGGACCTGCTGATAAGCCAACAAAATGGTATGTCGAATTCGCAACTATTGCTCAAAAACTAGAGCGCGATGTGCACTATGAAGTCGATGAGAAGAAGCGCACAGTTGGAGTTCTAGAACTTGGTGTTACTAAAGTTGAAGAACTTCTTGGAATTGAAAACCTTTATGAATCAGTAAATACGCCAATGATTGGCTATTTAAATAATGGAATTCGAGCAAAAGAGCTTTTCAAGCGCGATAAAGATTATGTGGTCATGAACGGTGAATTGCTCATTGTTGATGAGCACACTGGTCGCATGCTTGCTGGCCGCCGTTACAACGAAGGTTTGCACCAAGCACTTGAAGCAAAAGAACGCCTCGAAATTCAGGACGAGAATCAAACTCTCGCAACAATTACATTGCAGAACTACTTCCGTCTCTACGAAAAGCTTTCTGGTATGACCGGAACAGCGATGACAGAAGCCTCAGAATTGATGCAGATTTACAAGCTTGGCGTTATTCCAATTCCAACCAATCGACCAATGCAACGTATCGATCAACCAGATTTAATTTATAAGAGTGAGTTAGCAAAATTTATTGCTAGCGCAGAAGATATTGCAGCTCACCACAAGAAGGGCCAGCCAGTATTGGTTGGAACTGTTTCAGTTGAAAAGTCTGAAGAACTTTCAGCTCTTCTTAAAAAGCGTGGAATTCCACATGAAGTTTTAAATGCCAAGCAACATGAGCGCGAAGCGGCAATTATTGCGCGCGCCGGAACCGTTGGCGCCGTAACTGTTGCAACAAATATGGCAGGCCGCGGTACAGACATCATGCTTGGCGGAAACCCTGAGTTTAGGGCTGACTTTGAATTGCAACGCCGTGGTTTGAGTCCAGTTGAAACTCCAGAAGAGTATGAAGCCGCAT
>CAEZXV010000020.1_pt1 | contig 11817 bp, 11 predicted proteins | sample 7265341 | NCBI WGS metagenome assembly CAEZXV01 (sample SAMEA6813918, study PRJEB35770) | freshwater metagenome | biome: Freshwater; feature: Freshwater reservoir; material: water | place: Czech Republic | collected 2017-04-14 | depth 30m m | reverse complement strand
CAGGCTGACGCAGTTAATCCTGCATAATCAACCATTAACAATAAAAAAGCCTCACCTTTTCGGTGGGGCTTTTTTAGTGCAACAAATTAGTAACCAACGTGCTTTGGAACTGTGCCGACCTTTTTCTCTTTAGCAAATACTTCTTTCGCTGGGTTTAAATCTTTTCCAGCTTTCCAAGCATCCAAATATTTCCACGGATAAATCTCGCCTCGCCGCACCCACCAGATTCCCGCTCTAGTAGGCCATGAAATTCCAAAGTGCACATGTGGCGAAGTTCCCGCCGCATCCCCCGATGCTCCAACTCGAGCAATTACTTCACCTGCTTCGACGCGATAGCCCGGAACTACCTTTGAATATATTTTTGAGAAATGTGATCCGTAGTACCGAACCCCATCATCACCGATCATTGAAATTGATAGGCCACCACGTATAGCTGCACTGTTATTTTTCCAAGAATAATTATCAACATCGCTAACTTCATCAATCACACCAGAAGTGGGTGCAAGAAATCGGCAACCTTTTTTCGCCAAAATATCAGTGGCTGGATAATCATGATGTGCCCGCGAATAAGTGCTCTTGCAGCCAGTAATTGGATAGACATAATTAGGTGCAGCGCTTGCTGGCAATGCGGTTGCTATTAAAAGCAGGCAAATTACTGCAGATATTCGGCGCATCACGCGAGTTAGCATAGACTTACCCAAACCTAAAGCGTGAAAACTTTGGGGCGGTAGCTCAGTTGGTTAGAGCCCCGAACTCATAATTCGGTAGTCGTCGGTTCGAGCCCGACCCGCCCCACCAAAATCTTCGCAAGCGAAAATCTGGAAGAGAAATAGACTAAACACATGAAACCAATCCTTTGGAACGCTGCCAAAAGTAAGAAATGCATAGTTATTCCAAAGTCCTATGATCACAAATATTCAAGGGGCGTTCTTGGCGTAATTACCGGATCTGCGCAATATCCCGGAGCAGCAGTTCTCTCGACAAGCGCTGCTGTTGCTACTGGCGTTGGAATGGTTCGTTTTTATAGCTCATCCGGATTGGCCCATTTAGTTCTACATTCAACGCCTGAAGTTGTAGTTCAACCAGGAGCTGTTACTGCGTGGGTAGCTGGATCTGGAATTGTGGCAAATAAGTTTGATGATTACACAACTTGGCTACGTCATCGCTGGTTTAAAGTAATTGGTCTGCAAAGCGTTCCTACCATTTTGGATGCTGGCGCACTTTATTTGGCAGATAAATTAGAACAACCTACTTTGATAACACCTCATGCCGGCGAACTTGCAAAGTTGCTTGCGAATTATGGAATAGAAGTTTTAGCCGATGAAATTTCGGACGACCCAAAACGTTGGGCCCAAGAATGCGCAGATATTTTGGGAGTAACAGTTTTGCTAAAAGGAAATAAAACTGTCGTTGCAAATAATGAAATGATCATCGAACTTCCTGCTGCCACCCCATGGCTTGCGACCGCGGGTTCTGGTGATGTGTTATCTGGAATCATCGGTGCAATAGCTGCGACCAGCGAGATTGAAATCCTGAGTTCGCCAAATAGATTTGCTGAAATTGCGGCGACCGGTGCATTCATCCATGATCGTGCGGCACAACTTGCCTCGAATGGTGGACCTATTTCAGCATCAATGATTATTGAGCAGATTCCAGCCGCTATTCGAAAGATTCTTGGTTAAAGTATCTCCGTGAAAACTGTTGCGATACTTAGTCACGAGAGCGTTGCTGCCGAACTTTCAATTCTCGGTGATTGGCTAAATGAACGCCAGCTAACTTTTAAGCGCTACTACCGCGAGCAAAATTGGAGTGCAGAAGAGATCCTTGAAGCCGATTTCTTAATCGTCTTGGGATCACCAAACTCAACCGCAACAGGGTTTCAATGTGAAAGCGCACCAGCCGAAATCGATTTAGTTAAACGCTTTATGGCAACAGGGAAACCATATTTTGGTATCTGTTATGGCGCCCAAATTTTAGCGAAAGCAATTGGCGGTGAAGTTGCAAGACGTGAAGTGAAGAACATTGGATTTAAAGAATTTAGCGATAAAACAGGTGCGATTGATAATGGATCTTGGGTGCTTTGGCATGAAGATATGGTTATTCCAGAAAGTATCGAAAGTGTTTCTGGTGCCAACCTTCACGGTGTTGATTCTGGTGCAGCAATTGCTTTCAATAAAGATAACGCCTGGGGCGTGCAATTCCACCCAGAAGTTGATGGCGATGCTTTAGGCAGAATGATTGCTTCTATCGGAGTTGCCGAAGAGAAATGGCGTCCAGTTGCCGATGCGATGAATGTGGATGATATTGCACACCGCAAACGCGCCTTTGAACTCTTTGATTTAGTGAGTGGCCTTAAGTAGATGTCAGCCATCCAAGATCTCGGGCATGAATATTGGAATTGGCGTGCATCTCAACAACCTCGAACTCATGATGATATTCCTCGAATTGAAAGACCAGAGAATTGGATTCCTAGGTGGTCTCCAAGCGATGTCGAACAATATAAATTAAAGATCGTTGAATTTGAAGAACGAATTTCTGAAATATCCGTTGGAAGCTCGAACTCCCCCGAAATTGAAGTGGCTGAATGGGTTGATTATCAATTAATCAAATCTGCAGTTGCTAGAGCTCATTTTGAGTTAAATATTTTGAGAACTTGGGCCGAACAACCGCGTTTCTACATTGATCAAACTATTGGAGTCATATTTGATTTATTGACTATTCCAGATGTAGATTCTTTGAGAATAAAAAAAGTCATCAGAATTCTAGAAGTTACGCCGTCGATATTGAAGAATGGAATTTCAAACCTAACTTCAAACGCAGTTTCAGAATATGCAGAAATTGCCATTGGAGATCTAAGTAAAATCTCTGAACAAATTTTGGAAATGTCAAAGGCGCTTTCAAATATTGTGGAGAACGAATTGTCTCTCCAACTAACTTCATCTGCAGAAAAGGCTATCTTGGCTTTTATAGAATTCCGGAAATGGCTTCGAAATAATCTACTGACCATGAAACCGCTCCGAGCTATTGGTACTGAAAATTACAATTGGTTTCTACAGAATGTCTCCCTCTATCCGTATTCAAGCGAAGAAATTCTGCAGATCGGCCAGATTGAGTGGGATCGAGCTGTGGCTTTTGAAAGAATAATTAAAAATAGGTTTCGAAATGTAGAACCTGGGCCAATTCCTCAAACCTCTGCGGAACAAGTAGTAAATGAAGAAAAAGCGGAAAATTTGGTTCGTAAATTTTATGAAGATGAATCAATCCTGTCCCAACCAAAGTCATTGCGACACTATTTAAATGCGCCGATGCCGGATTATTTAGAACCACTTCGTTGGTTAGGTGTAAGTGATGACTTAACTGGCCCATCCCGATTAGATCATGATGGATATTCATATGTGCCATCTCCAGGGCCGTCGATGCCTTACTTCTATGCTGCAAATGCAAGAGATACAAGGGCAGGAATTGTTCATGAGGGTGCCCACTATCAACAGCTTGCCATTTCATGGAGTCATGAACGGAAGTTACGTCAGCACTACTACGACTCCGGAGTAAATGAAGGGATAGCCTTTTACAATGAAGAGTTAATGCTTTCAGCAGGACTTTTCGATGATGCCCCAATCACTCAGATTGTTATGTGGAATTTCATGAAGCTTAGAGCGCTTCGAGTAATTGTCGATGTGAATCTGGCAACTGGTCTCATGGATATTGAAACAGCAACTAAGTTCTTAGAACAGAAAGTGCCTATGGACTATGCGACTGCACGCGAAGAAGCAATCACTTTCTCGTCATCTCCCGGACAGGCAATTTCATACCAAATTGGAAAAACTCAAATATTAAATCTCCTCTCTGAAGCGGTTGACGCAGATAAAAATGATTTTAATTTGAAAGCTTTTCATGATTATCTTTGGTTGAATGGTAATGTTCCAATATCACTACTTAAATTTGAACTTTTATCGGATAATTCAGATCTCAAGAAAATTAATCGCTAACTCCAAGACTAGATAGAAAGTTGAAATCAATGACAGATCAAGAAGTTAAAGATTACATTTGGAACGGCGTTCTTGATATGTATGCTGGTTTTATTTCGCAAGACCGCGAACGTATTGATCAGTACATTCACAAGGATGTGACACTTTGGGATTCAACAGAGCGAAATCTTGCGTTCGGTATGAAGGGCTTAAATGAAGTGAGAGCTCGTCGCCCCAAGGAAGATAATGGGCCAAAAGTTACACGAATTGATGCAATTGAACCTGTAATTGATATCTATGGTGACTTTGCAATTTGCAGGCATTACTTGATTGTAAATTTCGATCAAGGTCAACCGCCGCAGGAAGTTCGGAATACCGGTATTTGGCGCAGCTTCCCTGAGGGCTGGCGAATAATCCATAATCATGAGGATGAACTGCCGGCTAAATAGCCTTTCCTCTGTTCATCTTCAAACAAACTCTGTAGTTACACGTATATCTGTCCGTTACCTAAAGTTAATAAATCTTTCTTGCCAAAATCTTCCTTATGCGATGGTGCATTGCTAGGCTCACGCACACATGTAGGCAGGCCTGTCCCAGAACAGGATTGCTGAAATCTGAAGGGAAGAAATCCAAATAATGTCTCTACTAAAAAAGACTATTGGCGTGAGCGCAAGCGTTGCGCTTGCAGTATCAGTCCTGGCAGTTGCACCTGCTCAGGCTGCGGGAAAGACTCTTGTAGTTGATACAACTTTCAACTTAAAGACTCTTGACCCAGGCCGTGAGTTTGAACCAACAGGAAACATGATTGACCGCGCTGTTTACAGCACACTGATGACTTTCAAAGGTGATGATGGTTCAACTCCAGTTCCAGATTTAGCACTTTCTTATAAAGCTTCTTCTGATTCAAAGGTTTACACATATAAGTTACGCAAGAATGCTGTGTTCTCTGATGGCACAAAGGTGACATCTAAGGATGTGGTTTTCTCACTAATGCGCTTGAAGAATCTAAAGGGCAACCCTGCATCATTAATGGATGGCATTGTTGCCACAGCTCCAGATGCATACACAGTTGTTCTAACATCAGAAAAAGCTAACACTGCAATTCCAGTAATAGTTTGTAGTCCATCTCTTGGAATTATCAACAGTAAGCTAGCTGCAAAGGAAGGCGCAGTTTCCGCAGCCGGCGCAGATGCTTCTGATAAGGCTGAGATTTTCTTGAATACCACTTCAGCGGGTAGCGGACCATACACACTTACAAAATTCAGTCTTACCACTGAGGTTGTAATTACCGCTAACCCTAAGTACTGGGGTGCAAAGCCAACATACTCAAAGATCGTATTCCGTAACGTGCTTCCAAACGTTCAACGCTTAAACGTTCAAAAGGGTGTTTCACACATTGCAGCAGACCTATCTCCAACTCAGGCTTCAGGAATGAAGAATGTAAACGTTGTTGGTGGCGTGGGTACAACAGTTTGGTTCCTATTCACAAACGCAAATCCAAAGATTTCACCAGTTACTTCAAATACTGACTTCCAAGAAGCAGTTCGTTATGGAGTTAATTACGATGAAATCGTTAAGTTCGCCGGAACTGGAGCAATCCAAGCAGCTGGAGTAATTCCAAGTGCATTCCAAGGCTCACTTAAGAAAGCTGATGCGATTAAGCGCAATGTCACAAAAGCGAAAGCCGCACTTGCTAAGTCAACCTACAAAGGCGAAGAAATTCCTCTTACATACTGGGGTGGCGGCGCATGGGACGGAATCCTTTTTGATGACCTTGCACAGAAAGTAGCAGCTCAGTTAAAAGAAGTTGGAATAAATGTAAAGTTGACTCCAACACCTATTGGAGATGCTCTTACTTCTTACCGTGATGGATCAGAACAAATGGGACTTTGGTTCTGGGGTCCAGACTGGCCAGATTCAAGCAACTACTCCGAAAACTTCGGACCTGGTTCAAAGGTTGGTCTACGTATGGGATGGGCCGCAGGCTCAAATCCAACAATTGAGAAGATCGTTAATGATGTTGCCGCAGAAAGCAACGCTGCAAAGCGCGCGACTCTTTATCGCAACTTCCAACTTGAACTAAATAAGAACTCTCCACTCATGCCTCTTCTACAGTCACCATCTGTTTTGGTAGCTGCAAAGAGCGTAAAGGGAATTCTTTCTAACCCAATTTGGAAGATCAACCTAACTGAACTTAAGTAAGGTTTGATGCAACAAATTAAAAAATCTAAGAATCTAACCTTGGCCGGCAATATGTCGGCCAAGGTTAGTTCTTCGTTTGCCAAGTTTATTTATAAGCGAATTGCAGTTGGACTGCTTATGATGATTGGTATTACTTTTGTAGCCTTTGCAGTTACGCAGGTTGTTCCTGGTGACCCTGCTGCTGTAAACCTTGGCCAAAGCGCAATGAGCAACCCCGAAATTGTTGCAAGATGGCGCGCAGAATACGGCTTAGATAAACCTGTACCAGAGCAATACATGCGATATATTTCTAAAGTTTTACAAGGTGACCTAGGAATTTCTCAACATAGCCGTCGCCCAGTTTCAGAAGATTTGGCTGAATATTTCCCTGCAACGATTGAGATTGCTCTTGTTGCCATAATATTTTCAATTATTATTGGTTTCAGCTTGGGAATTCTCTCGGCAATGACAAGGGATAGGTTGCCTGACCAGCTAATTCGAGTTCTTAGCCTTACTGGTGTTTCAATGCCAACGTTCTGGACTTCCTTAGTAGTTTTCTATATTTTCTTTTTCAAACTGGGTTGGTTTCCCGGGACGGGCCGTCTTGATCCAGGTGGCGATGAACCAACCCATTTGACCGGTCTTTATACGATTGATGCTCTTGTTCATGGGCAATTTTCAATTGCGTGGATTGCACTTAAACATTTAGCACTTCCTGCAATTGTTTTGGCTACATACACAATCGGAGTTCTAACACGCTTTACTAGAGCATCTGTATTAGAAATATTGGGAAATGACTATGTTAGAAGTGCACGTGCAAAAGGGCTACCAGAATGGTTGGTCATCAAACGACATGTATTGAGGCCAGCACTTCTCTCAATAATTACAGTTGCAGGTGTTGCATTTGGCGGTTTACTCTCTGGCTCCGTTCTAGTTGAAAATGTTTTTTCTTGGCCAGGGTTGGGCCAGTATGCATTCAAAAGTGCAATTGCTTTAGACTTGCCAGGAATTATGGGAGTTAGCATCGTTGTTGCTGGCGTATTTATTATTATGAACTTAATTGTCGATTTTCTTTATCGTATTATTGATCCAAATTTGAGATCAGAATGAAAATGAAAATTTCGAAAGGTTCACCGTGGCGCCAGCCACTGGCCTTAGTTGGCATAAGTATTTTGGCATTTTGGATAATTCTTGCAATCTTTGCACCGCTCATTGCCCCCTTCGATCCACTCGCCCAAGACTCTGATGCTTTAATGAATCCAAACCATTTACATTGGCTTGGAACTGATTCTGTTGGGAGAGATATTTTTAGTCGAATTATTTACGGCGCAAGAATTAGTTTGCCACTGGCAATTTTATTGGTATTTCTCTCAATCATTGTGGGCTCAATCATTGGTGGGTTAGCTGGATATTTTGGTGGCTGGATTGATTCAACTCTTATGCGATTCGCAGATATTGTCTTAGCCTTCCCTGGAATTATTCTCGCAATGGCAGTCTCTGCCGCCCTTGGACCACAATTGCGAAATGCAGTTCTTGCCGTTGTGCTGGTCGCATGGCCAACTTATGCTCGACTAGTTAGAAGTTTGATCCTGAGTTCTAAAGACTCGGACTATGTGACAGCGAGCCGCTTACTTGGCTCCTCGACACGAAGAACTTTGCTTGTTGACTTGCGGCCAAATATTTCAGGATCCGTTTTAGTTCTCGGTGCACTTGAGGCAGGTAATGGGCTTCTTCTTCTATCAGGACTTTCGTTCCTTGGTCTTGGTGCCCAACCCCCTTCGGCCGAATGGGGAGCAATGGTTTCGGCCGGTGCAAATAATTTTGAAAAGTGGTGGATAGGAATTTTTCCTGGAATTGCTATTTTGACCGCTGTTCTGGCCTTTAATTTTATTGGAGATACCTTGAGAGATGCACTAGATCCAAGAACTGCAAAGGCGCTGAGAAACTAATGCCTTTATTAGACGTTGAGAATTTAACTGTAACTCTTGCTACATCATCTGGATCTGCACAAGCAGTTCGTAACCTTTCATTTTCACTTGATGAAGGTGAAATTATTGGCATAGCCGGTGAGAGTGGAAGTGGAAAAACAATGACTGCACTCAGTTTGATGCGATTGCTCCCACATAAAGGTTTTGCAACAGGTTCTATAAAATTTAGTGGTAAAGATCTTCTTGCTCAAACAAATAGAGCTTATAGAGATATTCGTGGAAACCAGATTGCTATGATCTTCCAAGATCCGATGACTTCTCTGCATCCAATGATAAAGATTGAAACACAACTTACTGAGCACATCCGCCACCACAAAAAAATTAGCCAAGAGTCAGCACATCTCAAAGCTCTTGAGCTTTTGGATACTGTAAAAATCCCAGATCCAGCGTCTGCTCTTGAGGCGATGCCAAAGCAATTTTCTGGAGGAATGCGTCAAAGAATTGCGATTGCAATTGCGTTAGCATGTGATCCAAAATTATTGATTGCAGATGAACCAACTACTGCTCTTGATGTAACCGTTCAGGCAGGAATTTTGCGATTGCTAGACCAACTGAGGCGCGAGAAAAATCTAGCTGTCATGGTTATTACTCATGATTTAGGAGTTTTATCTTCGCTGACTGATCGAATTATGATTATGTATGCCGGTAGCGAAGTTGAATCCGGATTAACTTCTGATTTGCTTAAGAATCCAAGACATCCTTACACAAAGGGTCTGATTTCTGCGCTTCCTACTTCGAGTATTTCGGGAAAGAAACTTCTCACAATTGAAGGAATGCCTCCTGAATTGGGGCAAATTCCATCTGGGTGCGCATTTCATCCTCGATGCGCTTATGCCAAAACATCTTGCGAATCTCAAATTCCAACTTCAATTTCTATCTCCACCAAGCATCGAATTTTTTGCCCAGTAAATCCATTGGTGAGCTCATGAACGAGCTTTTAAAGATTTCAAATCTTTCTGTCGAATACCATCGAAACGGCAGAAAATTACGAGCAGTTGCTGGAGTGGATCTAACTCTTGCTCCAGGTGAAATTCTTGGCCTTGTTGGTGAATCCGGATGCGGTAAGTCTTCTCTTGGAAAAGCAATCGTAGGAATAGAAAAACCAGCTGAAGGTGAAATTAGGTTTAACGGAAATTTGGTAAAACCACTGGATCGTCGAGGAAGACCTACTGAACTTAGAAATCTTCAAATGATTTTTCAAGATCCTTACGGCTCAATAAATCCAAGGCGCAAAATTGGTGATCAAATCGCAGATGGTTTAATTGTTGCTGGAAAACCGAAGAACGAGGCTCTTAAAATTAGCGCAGAACTTCTTGAAAAGGTTGGTTTAGGCGCATCAGCACTAGATCGATATGCACACCAGTTCAGCGGCGGCCAGCGACAACGCATAGCTATCGCCCGCGCACTAGCTGCATCACCTACTGCGATAGTTGCAGATGAACCAATTTCAGCTCTTGATACATCTTCTCAAGCACAAGTTTCTAATTTACTTGTTTCACTAGTCCAAGAATTTGGAATGGGAGTTATTTTCATTTCACATGATCTCTCTGTTGTTAGAAAAATTTCAGATCGAATTGCAGTGATGTACTTAGGAAAAATTGTTGAAATTGGCACGACGGAGCAAATTTGGAATCAGCCCTCGCATCCTTATACGCGTGCCCTGATTTCAGCAATTCCCAAGGCAGATGGAAATTCAAACATGCCGCTCGACCTCCCTGGGGATGTGCCAAATCCAGCATTTCCACCAGCAGGTTGCCGATTCCATCCTAGGTGTCCATTGGTTCAAGTTGGATGCGAAAGTAGCGTTCCAGAAATCCGAACTCTGAAAGATGGGCGTGGAGTTGCCTGTGTTCTTCAAACCTCAAATGAAATCGTCGTACCACTCGAAACTATAAAGGGGCGCTAAATGTGGATCACTAATGCCAAAATTGTCGATGTCGTTACTGGAGAAATTGGAAAAGATGCGGCCGTTAAAGTTGATAAATTTGGACTGATAAGTGAAATTACAAATTCAACTCAAATTAGTATCGATAAAAATGAGAAAATAATTGATATCGATGGTCGCTTCCTATCTCCTGGCCTGATTTCCTGTCATGCCCATCTTTCTGTTGTCTTCCCATTTTCTCTAACGGATGAACACGAAAACCCGGCAATTACGGCTTTTAGAGCAGCTCAGCGCGCTGCTGAAGCCTTAAAGGCGGGGATGACAACAATCAGATGTGTGCACGAGCAGAATCAAGTGGATTTAGCTCTTAGAAATGCAGCAAAGGTTGGATGGTTTGAGAGCCCAAGAATTTTTGGAGCGGGTCGCGCAATCTCTACTCCTACGGGTCATGGCGAAGGCGCTGGTTGTTCTTATGCAAAAGACTTCGATGGCTTTTATAAAGCAGCAATAGGCGAGTTTGAAGCGGGCGCAGACCATATAAAAATATTTATCACTGGTGGCTTAGCCAAAGCTGGCGAGAGTTCAGATGATGCAGAGATGACTGATGAAGAAATAAGTGGCGTTGTTAAAGCGGCGAGGGAACATGATTCTTATGTCGTTGCACATGCAGGTGAATCGAAAGCAATTATGCAAGCTCTAAGACTCGGCGTTACTAGTTTTGAACATGGTTACAGTCTTGACGGTTCTACGGCTGAAGCACTTGCAGGCGCGGGTGCATTTCTAACCCCAACACTTTGTGTTACACGTTCTGAGTCCTGGATGCGCGAAAAGGGCTTCGAAGAAGCATCAATACAAAATGCTTTGGCGGTAAGTGATCGACATCTTCAAAGCACAAAGAATGCAATCAAGGCTGGGATAACTTTGATTAATGGCACCGACTACCCACCTGGAGATATGGTAGATGGAATTCCTGCAGCGCTGCATGAATTGTTTCTTATGAATAAAGCTGGGCTTTCAACAATTAAGTCATTTCAATCAATTACTTCAAATGCGGCTCTACTCTTAAAACAAGAGAATTTCTTGGGACAGATTAAGCCAAAATTTGCGGGGGATTTCATTGCTACGAAGGGCAATCCTTTGGAAGATTTGGAAAACTTGCGGGAGATTGACTTAATTATCAAGAGTGGCAAGATCATTAAAGAGATTGCCTAATTAATAGCCCCAAGCGGTGGTTTAATTAACCCGTGTCATCATCTGAATTAGTCGCAAAGTTAGCTGCCCTAGTTGGCAGCGATGTTGTGCGAAGTGATGCCGTTTCACTACAGGCGTATAGCCGTGATGCAACTCCAATGTTTGAAGGGTTGCCTGAAGTAATTGTTGCGCCCAGAAATACTGCGGAAGTTTCTAAGATTGTTAAATTCGCCCACGACACAAAAACGCCAATTATTGCGCGCGGAGCCGGAAGTAATTTATGTGCAGCAACAGTTCCGTTAAATGGCGGCATTGTTATGAGCATGACAAATATGAACCAAGTTCTAGAAGTTTCAAAGTCCGAAATGATTGCGATAGTCCAACCTGGCGTAACTAATTTGGTCCTGGATCAACTGGTCGAAAAAGAGGGATTGCGCTTTATCCCAGATCCCGGATCTAGAAATGTTTCAACTATTGGCGGAAATGTTGCGACCAGCGCCGGTGGTCTTCGCGGACTTAAATATGGAACAACTAGAAATTACATACTTGGGCTTGAAGCGGTACTTGGCACTGGTGAAGTAATTAGAACTGGTGGGCGCCTAGT
>CAEZXV010000019.1_pt1 | contig 11919 bp, 7 predicted proteins | sample 7265341 | NCBI WGS metagenome assembly CAEZXV01 (sample SAMEA6813918, study PRJEB35770) | freshwater metagenome | biome: Freshwater; feature: Freshwater reservoir; material: water | place: Czech Republic | collected 2017-04-14 | depth 30m m | reverse complement strand
TGCAATGTTTATGCGCGTTGGTGGCGGAATCTTTACAAAGGCAGCAGATGTTGGCGCTGACCTTGTAGGAAAAGTTGAACAAGGTATTCCAGAAGATGATCCTCGCAACCCTGCAACAATCGCAGACAACGTTGGTGACAACGTTGGTGACTGTGCGGGTATGGCTGCAGATCTATTTGAATCATATGCAGTAACACTTGTCGCGGCTCTGATTCTTGGTAAAGCCGGATTCGGTGATGCTGGCTTAATTTTCCCATTGATTGTTCCTGCTATCGGAATCATCACAGCAATTATTGGAATCTTTATTACACGTCTTCGCACAACTGATAAGTCAGCAATGCAAGCAATTAACCGCTCATTCTTTATGTCTGCAATTATTTCGGCAGTCTTAGTTGCTTTTGCTACTTACACCTACTTACCTGCATCACTACAACAAATGTCTGGCTTAACAGCAGAGGCAGCAGCCGTAGATGTAAATCCTCGCGTTCTTGCTATTGGCGCAGTATTAATTGGTATTTTGCTAGCAGCAGCAATTCAATTGTTAACTGGTTTCTTTACTGAAGTTGGTCGTCGTCCAGTAAACGATGTAGCTGCCTCATCAAAGACCGGCGCAGCAACAGTAATTCTTGCTGGTATTTCAGTTGGATTTGAATCTGCTGTTTATTCTGCACTTCTGATTGCAGCAGCAGTATTTGGTGCATTCTTACTCGGTGGCGGATCAATCGTTCTCTCACTATTCGCAGTATCACTAGCAGGAACTGGTTTGCTGACAACTGTTGGTGTAATCGTTGCTATGGATACTTTTGGACCAATTTCAGATAACGCACAAGGTATTGCTGAAATGTCTGGCGATGTAAAAGGCGAAAGCGCACAGATTCTCACATCTCTTGATGCTGTTGGTAACACAACAAAAGCAATCACAAAGGGAATCGCAATCGCAACCGCAGTCCTTGCCGCAACTGCTCTGTTTGGTGCATTTACTGATGCAATTAAAGAAGCAGCACATAAAGTTATGGGCGATGGTGCAGTTGCACTTCAATACCAAGGCATCTTGGATGTTGCAGATCCTCGCAACTTAGTTGGATTGATTATTGGCGCAGCAGTTGTATTTATGTTCTCTGGTCTTGCAATTAATGCAGTATCTCGCGCAGCGGGAGCTGTTGTTTATGAAGTGCGCGAACAATTCAAATTGCATCCAGGAATTATGAAAGGAACTGAGAAGCCTGAATACGGTCGCGTTGTAGATATTTGTACTCGCGATTCACTACGCGAACTTGTAACTCCAGGACTTCTTGCAGTTATGGCACCAATCGCTGTTGGTTTCGGCTTAGGTGTTGGCGCTCTTGGTGCATACCTTGCAGGAGCAATCGGAACTGGAACATTGATGGCAGTATTCCTAGCCAACTCTGGCGGCGCATGGGATAACGCAAAGAAAATGGTTGAAGATGGAAATCATGGTGGAAAAGGATCAGATTCTCATCACGCAACAATTGTTGGTGACACAGTTGGCGATCCATTCAAAGACACAGCCGGTCCTGCAATCAACCCATTAATTAAGGTTATGAACTTGGTTGGATTACTAGTTACTCCAGCAATTGTTGAGTTCGCGCTCAATGATCACAAGACTTATTCCCTAATTATTTCTTTGGCTGCAACTCTAGTTATTATTTTTGCAATGATACGTGGGCAACGTAGCTCCACAAGCATTTCTTAAGTAGTACTAATCTAATTAGTTAGGAAACTTCCCTGAAGTAAATTATGGGTATCAAACTTGTAATCGTTGAATCTCCCGCGAAGGCGCGCAAAATTGGCGGCTTCCTGGGAGATGACTACGTTGTTGAAGCATCTGTTGGGCATATTCGTGACTTGCCTCAACGCGCAGCCGACATCCCAAAGGAATACAAGAAGATTGCCTGGGCCAAAGAAGGCGTAAATATCGAAGAGGGTTTCGAACCGCTTTATGTAATCAACCCCGATAAGAAAGCCAAAGTTTCTGAATTAAAAGCTTTAATGAAAGATGCCGATGAGCTAATCCTTGCAACGGACGAGGATCGCGAGGGTGAAGCAATAGCCTGGCATTTAATTGAAGTTCTACGTCCTAAAATTCCAATTCGCCGAATGGTTTTTCATGAAATCACCAAAGAAGCAATCCAAAAAGCTGCAAATGAAACTCGGGATTTAGATTATCGATTGGTCGATGCTCAAGAAACCCGCAGAGTTTTAGATCGACTTTATGGATACCGATTGTCACCAGTTCTTTGGAAGAAAGTTATGCCAAGAATTTCTGCAGGTCGAGTGCAGTCAGTTGCAACAAGGTTAATTGTTGAACGCGAACGCGAACGCATGGCCTTTATTTCCTCAAAGTGGTGGGATTTAACTGCACAATGTGAAGCGGGATTTAACGCAAGATTGCTTTCGATAGATGGAAAACGAGTTGCGGCTACAAATGATTTTGATGCAAATGGTGGCCTTAAAGAGAAATCAGCAGCAAATATTCTTCTATTAGATGAAGGCGCAGCAAATGAATTAGTGCAAAGCCTTACGGGTAAAGCGCTAACTGTTAAATCAACCGAAGAATCACCTAGAACAGAGCGGCCTAAAGCTCCGTTTACAACTTCAACGATGCAACAAGATGCAGGATCACGTCTTGGCTGGGGTGCGCAATTAACTATGCGCGTAGCACAACGCTTATATGAGAATGGTTATATAACTTATATGCGTACTGATTCAGTAACGCTTTCCGCGGCCGCGATTGAATCTGCGCGAGCATCTGCGAAATCACTTTATGGCGCCGATTATATTCCAGCAACACCTCGTGTTTATGAAGGTAAATCAAAGAACGCTCAGGAAGCGCACGAAGCAATCCGTCCTGCAGGTGAAACTTTTAGAACACCAGGTGAACTCGCGCCAGAATTATCAAGAGATGAATTTGCGCTTTACGATCTAATTTGGAAACGCACCATTGCTTCTCAAATGTCTGACGCAAAGAAAATGCAGATGCGCGTTGATTTTGATGTTGAAACAAAAACTGGTGGCGCTGCGATATTTCGTGCCAATGGTTCGGTAGTTACATTTCCAGGTTTCTTGGCCGCATACGAAGAGCTTGTTGAAGATAAATCAGGAGATGATGAAACTTCAGAAAGCGACAAGCGACTGCCTGCAATGTCGGTTGGCGATGCAATTAAAGTTTCAAATTACATCTGTGAAGGACATGAAACTAAGCCACCAGCTCGATATACCGAGCCAACTCTTGTTAAGAAGTTAGAAGAATTAGGAATCGGGCGACCATCAACATTCGCTTCAATCATGAGCACCATTCAAGATCGTGGATATGTAGCCAAACGTGGGCGCGCATTAGTTCCAACCTTTTTAGCGTTTTCAGTTACTGGCCTTCTAGAACAACACTTCGGAAAACTAGTTGATTATGAATTCACGGCTTCAATGGAAGAAGATTTAGATCGAATCGCGAATGGTGAAGAAGATCGAGTTTCTTGGTTAACTAAATTCTTCTTCGGAACTGATGGAAACCCCGGTCTAGAAGCACTTGCGGCAGACCTTGGAGCAATTGATGCCCAACAAATCAACACCATGAAGATGGGCGAAGATATCGAAATTCGTGTTGGTCGCTTCGGTGCCTATATTCAAAAAGGTATTGGCGATGATCGAAAGTTTGCAAATATTCCAGAGACAATGGCGCCAGATGAATTAACGCTACAAGTTGCAATTGATTTACTTGCTCAACCTTCTGGCGAACGCGAACTTGGAATTCATCCAGAAACAAATCTGCCATTGATTGCAAAATCAGGAAGATTTGGACCGTACATAACTGAAGTCCTACCAGAACCTGAAATGGTTGTTGATAAGAAAACTGGTGAATTAAAGAAACCGCGCAAAAAGAAAGATGCTCCAAAACCCAAGACTGCTTCACTTCTCTCAACGATGACGCTCGACACAATCACAATTGATGATGCACTCAAATTAATGTCACTTCCAAGAACGCTTGGGAATTATGAAGAAGTTCCTATTACAGTTCAAAATGGTCGTTATGGACCATACATGACACACGGAACTGATTCGCGAACGTTAACTTCAGAAGATCAGTTATTTGATATTACGTTAGATCAAGCAATCGAACTTTATAAACAACCGAAAGTTCGCCGTCGCGGAGTAGCAAAACCTCCGCTCAAGGATTTAGGAATTGATCCTGCGAGTTCGAAGCCGGTATTAGTAAAAGATGGCAGATTTGGAATTTATATAACCGATGGCGAAACTAACGCAACACTTCGTCGTGGAGATACCGTTGAATTTTTAACACTAGAACGTGGTCTGGAATTGCTTGCAGGAAGACGTGCCTGGGAAGCAGAAAATGGCGGGGCGAGCAGAGTGAAGAAGAGCAGCAAGCGTGCAAAGAAAAGCGCACCTTCACTGACTAAGAACACAGTAAAAGCCACAGGCAAGGCTAAAACCAAGAAAAAGGCGGCCTCGGGTAAGGGCAAAGCCGTTACTCCTTCGGCATAAGTAGGCTTAACCCATGCCAAATTCACTTCCATATCCTGCGGCCCCCGCAGCTTCAGAGAGCAGAAGTGTTTTAGCAATTCCAGCTTTTAGAAAACTTTGGAATTCAATGGCTTTCTCTTCATTTGGTGATTGGCTTGGATTGCTTGCAACAACTGCAATGGCACAAGAACTTTCAAATGGAAACTATTCAAAAGCTAACTTTGCAATTGCAGGTGTTTTCATTGTCCGACTATTGCCTGCAGTAATACTTGGCCCAATAGCTGGAGTGATTGCAGACCGCTTTGATCGCAGAAGGCTAATGATTTTCTGCGACATATTCCGTTTCGGACTTTATTTATCGATACCAATAGTTGGAAATTATTTCTGGCTATATACCGCAACTGTTTTGGTTGAATGCTTCACGCTTTTCTGGTCACCAGCAAAAGAAGCAACAGTTCCAAATATGGTTCCTAAGAATAAATTAGAGAGTGCAAACCAAGTTTCACTTCTCGCCGCATATGGAACAGCTCCCATCGCAGCAATTGTTTTCTCATTATTAGCTCTCGTCTCAACTGCTGTTTCAAAATTTTTACCAGCTGGATATTCATCAACATCAGATATTGCACTTTATATTGATGCAATTTCATTCCTATATACAGCTTGGATTGTTTATAGGTTGCGAGAAATCCCAAAGGGAGCTGCGAGTAAGTCCACAGCTAATGAAAATATCGGTAAGTCATTATTTGAGGGATTCAAATTTGTCAGTGGATCTAAAGTTATTAGAGGTTTAATTTTTGGAATGCTTGGTGCATTCTTTGCAGCTGGCGCGGTGATTGGCCTAGCTAGAACATTTGTTGGTGATTTGAATGCGGGAGATGCCGCATACGGAATTCTCTTCGGCGCAGTGTTTGCTGGCCTAGCACTGGGAATATCGCTTGGCCCAAAGGTCTTTGCGCAATTTTCACGTCGCAGAATTTTTGGTGCGGCGTTAACTATCTCCTCCTTCTTCCTTATCTTGTTGGCGCTAATTACAAACTTAGTTTTAGCAATTTTTATTACAATCATTTTGGGCGCATTCGCTGGAGTCTCTTGGGTAAGTGGCTTCACAATGCTTGGTCTAGAAGTAGCAGATGAAGTACGCGGGCGGACATTCGCATTCGTTCAATCTCTAATAAGAGTCTCACTCGTTTTGGTCCTTGCAATTGCGCCGGTAATTGCCGCTGCAATTGGTCGCCACACTTTTAAATTTGAAAACTTTGAAGTTACCTACAACGGCGCAGCCTTTACGATGTTAGCGGCTGGAATAATTGGTGTCACCGTAGGAACAATTTCATATCGAACGATGCGAGATCGACCAACAGTTTCGCTTTGGTCAGATATCCTCGCAGCATCACGCGGTGAACTCGGTGGAATTACGGGTGCAACACACACTGGTGTTTTTATCTCTTTTGAAGGTGGCGAAGGTTCTGGAAAATCTACCCAGACTGAGTTGCTTAAAACTTTTCTAGAATCAAAAGGTGAAAAAGTTTTACTAAGTCGTGAACCCGGCGGCACTCCTCTTGGGAAAAAACTACGAGAAATTCTTCTTGATAATCAGACCGGAAATATTTCACCTCGTGCCGAAGCGTTGATGTATGCAGCAGATCGTGCGCATCATGTTTATTCATTAATTAGACCAGCCCTTGAAGCTGGGGAAGTTGTTATTTCTGATAGATATTTAGATTCATCTGTTGCATATCAAGGAGCAGGTCGAGTTCTTCAACCATCAGAAGTAGCAAGAATTTCACGTTGGGCAACTGAGAACTTAGCGCCAACTCTCACAGTCGTGATGGATATTCCAGCAGAAGTGGGTTTATCTAGATTGAAATCACTTGATCGCCTAGAAGCAGAGCCACTGGCTTTTCACGAACGCATTCGTCAAGAGTTTTTAAATATTGCGAATTCTGACCCCGAGAGATATTTCGTTGTTGATGCAACTCAAGATAAATCTGTTATTCATGAACAAATTATTGAGAGAGTTCTACAGATCCCACTTCTGTCTCAGAACCAAAATGAGAAGAAACGTTTTAGAAGACAGTGAACATTGATTCCGTATTCAATTTATTGATTGATCAAGACCACGTCATCTCTGTGCTTAATGAGGCGGTAGAAGCATCTAAAGATGACAGCAATGAATCACAAGAGATGACACATGCTTGGTTATTTACTGGCCCACCTGGTTCGGGTCGCAGTAATGCCGCACTTGCATTTGCCGCCGCACTTGTTTGCAAAGATGGCGGATGTAATAAGTGCACTGATTGCAAAACAGCGATCAAAGGCGTTCACGCAGATGTAGAACTTGTTAAGACTGAAGGTCTTTCGATAAAAATTGATGAAGTTCGAGAGCTTATAACTCGAGCATCGTGGAGCCCGTCAGTAGGAAATTATCGGGTTGTAGTAATTGAAGATGCAGATCGGCTAACTGAATCTGCGGCGAATGCGCTCCTTAAAGCAATTGAAGAGCCAGGATTGCGAACGGTTTGGCTTTTATGTGCGCCAAGTGCAACGGATGTTCTTCCAACCATTCGTTCTCGAACTCGTAGCCTAGTTTTAAGAACGCCATCAACATCTGCAGTCGCAGCTTTGCTTGAAGCTGAAGCCGTTACGCCAGCAATGGCGAATTTTGCTGCTCGCGCGTCACAAGGTCATATCGGGAGAGCTCGCCACTTAGCCAATAGCGGTGAGGCAAGATCTAGACGAGAAGCAATCTTGAAGATTTCCCTATTAATAACTGATGTTTCATCTGCATTTAAAGCCGCACAAGTTCTTGTCGAAGCGGCAAAGGCAGAAGCAGAAGAAGATGCAGAGCGGCGAGATGGCGCGGAAATGTCTGCACTTAAAGAGGCTTGGGGACAACAAGGTTCTAAATTAACCCAAGGCGGCGCCAAGATTGTAAAAGAGTTGGAGAAAGAGCAAAAATCTAGAACTACAAGAATGGTCAGAGATTATTTAGATCGTGCACTTTTAGATATTGCTACTCTATTTCGAGATATTCTGCTGGTTCAATCAAACTCTTTGGAATCGTTAATAAACACCGATTTAATTACTGAGATTACGCAGATTGCAAATAATTCAACACCGCAAGCGACACTCAGAAAATTAGAAGCAATCATGAGTGCAAGGACAAACTTGTCACACAACGCCGCACCACTTTTGACCATCGAAGCTTTAATGGTCTCTTTGAAGTGATATCTAGAAATAAATTTTGGCTTAGCGCTCTCTTAGTAATAGCAGTTGCTCTTCTTGGTTTTATCCAAATTACTAAACCTAAGACTTGGACACTCGAAAAATATTATGCTCAGAATCTAGATTGGAAAGATTGTTATAACGGTTTTGAATGTGCCACTTTTAAAGTTCCGGTTGATTACGAGAAAATAACTGACCAAAGCTTTAATCTCAAAGTTCTTCGTCACCGTGCTACGGATACGAAAAATCGTGTTGGTGCTCTACTAGTTAATCCAGGTGGCCCTGGCGGATCAGCTACAGATTATGCATTCAATGCCGAATCTATAGTTTCCTCCAAAATCTATAAGCGCTATGACATCGTTGGCTTTGACCCACGGGGCATAAACAATTCGCAACCTATTCGTTGTCTTACAAATAGCGAAGAAGATGAGTTCTTGGACGCAGATGCAACTGGTGGCAGTTCGGGCGAGATAGCTAAATTAATTGAAATCTCAAAGAGCTTTGCTAGTAAATGCGCAGAAGCCGCAGGCGTAAAACTTGGCCATTACAGCACTCTTGAAGCCGCAAAAGACATGGACATGTTGCGCAGCATTCTTGGCATGAGCAAGTTGAACTACTTAGGTAAAAGTTATGGAACTTATCTTGGAACTCTATATGCGGCGCTATTTCCAAAGAAGGTTGGGAAGTTTGTATTGGATGGCGCAGTGGCACCTAATGCATCGTTGCGCGATCAAGAGTTGGCACAAGCGATTGGTTTTGATTCTGCACTCAGAAATTATTTAGTTAAGAACAAAAAAATTTCACTTAATCAAATATTGGACTTCATACACAAGTCAGAAGATAAACCGCTAATTACTAAATCGCAAAGAGCCTTATCACAATCTCTAATCATCACAGCACTTGCACAATCTCTTTATGATGTGAAAACCGGTTGGCCAGAATTAACAGAGGCGCTTCATAGCGCAATAGTTAAAGATAACCCAATAAAACTTCTGCAACTTGCTGATGAATATAACAATCGTGATTCTGCAGGAAATTTCTATACTAATCAGGGTGATATTTCGATAATGATCACATGCTTAGATTGGCAAGAAAATCGGAGCATCGCACAAATGGCATCTGATCAAGAAGAATTTAAGAAAAGCTCTCCAATCTTTGGACCATATTTAGGTTTTGCTGGCCTGCCATGTAAATATTGGAAAGCAAAACCACAGTTGCCAAACATTTCACTTACAAAGATAAACACGTCGCCACTATTAATTATTGGTGTAACAGGTGACCCAGCAACCCCTTACAAGTGGGCAGAAGAATTAGTTAAATCATTTTCAAAGGCCACTCTTGTGACCCTAAAAGGCGAGGGGCATACCGGCCACAATCGGGGCAATAAATGTGTCGATGCAGCGGTCGATAGCTACTTTTTAACGGGAAAAATTCCCTCAGTCCCCCTTATTTGCGCCCAAAGTGGTAATTAGCACCATTTGATATACGGCATTATTTCCCCATGCGTTTAGACCATGTCTCATATGTAACTTCACATGACCAACTTGCAGATACCGTGCAACGTCTTGGCTCCCGTTTAGGCAGCACCTTCGTTGATGGCGGGGTTCACCCAAGATTCGGAACTCGTAACTTCACATTGCCATTACAAAATGGTCATTACATAGAAGTTGTTTGTCCACTTGATCACCCAGCTGCGGATTCATCACCATTTGGTAAAGCCGTTTCAAAGCGCGCAGCAGAAGGCGGCGGTTGGTTAACTTGGGTTCTAGCAAGTGAAGATATTTCACCAATTGAATCTCGTTTAGGGCGACCAGCAGTAGAGGGTCACCGCACAAAACCAGATGGAAATGATTTATCTTGGAAGCAGATTGGTATTTTGGAATTACTTACAGATAAGCAACTTCCATTCTTTATTCAATGGTTGACTCTTTCACACCCTTCAACAGATGGAAAAGCTATTTCAAAGATTGTTAAAGTTGAAATTGCTGGCGATGAAAAAACAATCTCAGAATGGATCGGTTCAGATCTAGAGAAAGCAATCGGAAGCGACATTGAAGTTGAATGGGTAGATGCATCTGCTAACGATGGCGATTCTGGAATTGTTGCAGTTCATCTTGCAACTCCGACAGGAATAGTTCGAGTAGATTAAAAGAATTCACTCGCGCCTCTGTGGCTCAGTGGTAGAGCAGCTCATTCGTAACGAGCAGATCGTCGGTTCGATCCCGACCAGGGGCTCGCTAAAAACTGTAGTCAGTTAGGAATATGGGGGCGATTGTGCGACTAAAACTTTCAATCCTTATTGCAAAATTAGCTGCGCTACTCTCAAAAAAATTACTGCGAAGATCAGGTGAAACCATTGCCGGGCGCGTTCTCTTGGCGCTTTATCCAAAGGCAATCTCTGAATTAGCTAAGGATAAGAAGATTATTTGTGTTTCTGGAACGAATGGAAAAACTTCAACTACGAAAGCTTTAGTTTCGATAATTTCAAAATTGGGTTCAGTAGCAACAAGTCCTTCCGGTTCTAATTTAGAGCGCGGGGTAGCGGCTGCACTTATGAACAAGTCAGATTACGCGGTTTTAGAAGTGGACGAATTACATCTCTCTCGAATCATTGAAGAAGCAAAACCAAAGGCAGTTCTTCTGTTAAACCTAACTAGAGATCAACTACATCGCATGCACGAAGTTAAACGCGTTGCAGATCGCTGGGCTGCAAGCGCACAAGGCGCACCGGAGACGCTTTTCGTAGGTGACATCGACGATCCATTCGTCGCTCATGCACTAAATAGCGCTGCACAAGCGCAGCGAATTTCATTTGGTGGGCGCAAGCATCAAGATGGCGCAGTTTGCCCATCTTGCGGAAAGTATTTGAAATGGAACCGCAATAATTTCAAGTGTAGTTGTGGCTTAACTAATTCAAATCCAGATCAAAGTTTTGATTCAGGAAGCGCTGCTTATAGAAATGCAACGATGGCAAATGTCATTGGAGAATTGTTTGGTGCTAAGCCAATTGCCATCGATGAAAAATCACTAGAACGCAGCGTTGACCAAATCTACAAAGGAGTTAAAGCAAGCATTCGCTTAGCTAAGAACCCAGCATCGTGGAGTGAAGCACTTAAATCAGTTACAGGTTTAAATGCAGTTTTGATTGTGAATGCAAGAGAAGTAGATGGAATTGATACATCTTGGCTCTGGGATATTTCATTCGCCACGCTCTCTGGAAAGCATGTGGTGGTTTGCGGTGAACGGGCGCTAGATATTGCTTATAGATTGCATGTTGAAGGCATAGAAGCAGAAATCACTTCGAACTTTGCCGATGCGATAGCTAAATTTGAAAAAGGCTCGGACGTTCATGTTTTAGCTGCATACACCGCTTTTCATGAGTTGGTGAATTCATGAGTCAGATAAGAATTGTGCGAATTCACAACGAACTTCTTGGAACTTATGGCGATCAAGGTAATGCTGAAGTTTTAGAATTCCGCGCAAAATTTCATGGGATTACTGCGAACATCATTGATGTCTCATATAACGATGATCTACCAACTAATGGCGATATTTACTTGTTAGGTGGGGCAGAAGATTCTGCTCAACTCTTAAGCCTAGAGGCGCTGCAACGTGGGGATAATTTAAATATTCTTAACTTTGCAATTGAGCGAGGTGCGGTAATTCTCGCGGTTTGCGCTGGTTTTCAAATCATTGGAAATAGTTTTGTTGCAAATGGCAGAGAAGTCCAAGGGCTAGGTCTTTTAGATGTTGTAAGCGTTCCTGGAGAAAAACGTTTAGTTGGCGATATCAAGACGACATCAACTGTTTTAGGATTTGAATTAACTGGATTTGAAAATCATATGGGACGCACAATTTTGGGTTCAACAGCGCAAGCTTTTGGAAAAGTTGTAGCGGGCCACGGAAATGGCGATAGTAAATATGATGGCGCTGTAAATGGGAATATCTTCGGCACATATATGCATGGACCAATACTTGCTCGCAATCCAGAATTTGCAGATTTATTATTAACGCGTGCAACAGGGCGCAAATACGCACAAATCACTGATCCATTAGCTTTGAAATATGCGACATGGCGTCGCAAGGTAATTTAGTAGGTTACAATTAGCCAGTTGTTGCAACCGCAGCACTCCCCATAGAACCCTCTGATAAGAATCAAGGTTCACTTGCGAGTCTTAATCTTTAGCACCACGAGAC
>CAEZXV010000018.1_pt1 | contig 12067 bp, 10 predicted proteins | sample 7265341 | NCBI WGS metagenome assembly CAEZXV01 (sample SAMEA6813918, study PRJEB35770) | freshwater metagenome | biome: Freshwater; feature: Freshwater reservoir; material: water | place: Czech Republic | collected 2017-04-14 | depth 30m m | reverse complement strand
GGTACTTCTTTCCAAAATGACCTGAACTTTAGAACCACAGACTTTCCGTAAGACCCCAAACATCGTCACGCCAGTTTCACCATCACGTATTGAAGAAATGATGGCAGCTGAGTGGGCGTTATTCTCAAAATCAACTTTTGCTTCCGGTGTTGAAAGCACTATTGCTAAAGACTCTTCGCCACTCGGCGTAACATCAAGTTTCCAATACTGGGATCCATATCCAATTAGCATCGTTTCAGCTAAGGGCGCATGGATGACAGATGTTGATGGTCGCAAGCTCCTCGATCTTTCAATGGGCTTTGGCGCAATGCTTGCCGGTCACTTAAATGAAGATGTTGTTGCTGAAACCAAGGCCGCGCTAGACGGTGGAACGCTCTTTGTAACACCATCGCCAATTTCTCGTGATGGCGCAGAACGTCTATGCAAGCGCTTTGGAATTGAGAAAGTTCGCTTTGCAAACTCTGGAACTGAAGCCACTATGTATGCAGTTCGTACAGCTAAGGCATTCACTGGCAAATCTGCAATTGTTAAGTTAGAGGGCGGTTATCACGGTAGCTACGATCCACTTACAGTTTCAGCAAAGCCTGCGCTAGATCTTGCTGGTAATCCAGAAGAGCCAAATCCGGTAATCGGTGAAGGCGTAAATGCTGGCATTGTCTTCGTAGTTCCATTCAATAATCTTCCAGCTCTAGAGAAGATATTTGCTCGTGATCACGAATCAATTGCCTGCTTTATCTTGGAACCAGTTCTAGAGAATCTAGGAATTGTTCTTCCAGATGCGGGATATCTTGCAGGAGTTCGCGAACTCTGCACAAAGTATGGAATCGTTTTAATTTTTGATGAAGTTAAAACTGGTTTAACAGCTGGCCCACAAGGCGCAGCACACCGCATTGGTGTTCAGCCAGATTTAATTTGTCTTGCTAAATCAATTGGCGGTGGACTTCCACTTGCTGCATTCGGTGGCAAGGCAGAAATTATGAACACCATTACTACTGGCGCGATGGCGCACTTCGGAACATTCAATGGCAATCCACTAGCGATGGCAGGTCTTCGTGCAATGGATCGTTTATGCACCGAAGAGGCACTTGCAAAAGCGGAGGCTTTCAATAAGCAAGCACTTGATCGGATCACTGCAATTATTGAAGAGTTCCAACTTCCAGCTCATACAGTTGGATTCGGAGTGAAGGGTTGTGTTACTTGGTCGAAAGATCCAGTTCGCAATTACCGTGATTACAAGGCAACTGACTTTGCGATCGCTGAACTTTCATGGCTCTGGTCAATGAATCGCGGAATCATCACACCTCCGGGACTTGATGAGCAATGGTTAATTTCACTGGCACATGGCCAGGAAGAAATTGATTTACTTGTTGAAGATTTCCGCGCATTTGCAGTTGCACTACGCGCTTAAATAATTGATCTAAATTTATTCGAGGGCAATTAGTTCTAGATACTGATTGCCCCATAAATCTTCATCCCCATCTGGAAGCAGTAGAACACGCTCTGGTTTGAGAGCTTGCACAGCGCCAACATCGTGGCTTACAAGAACTACAGCGCCTTGATATTCACCAAGGGCAGCAAGAATTTCTTCACGTGATGCAGGGTCTAAGTTGTTTGTTGGCTCATCGAGTAGAAGAACGTTTGCAGATCCCACAACAAGAGTTGCGAGTGCAAGTCTTGTTCGTTCGCCACCGCTCAAAACTTTTACTGGCTTTTGAACATCATCGCCCGAGAATAAAAATGAACCAAGAGTTTGTCGAGCTTGTTGTTCGCTGATTTTGTCACCAGCAGAGAGCATGTTTTCGAGAACAGTTCGCTCGAAATCGAGTGACTCGTGCTCCTGGGTGTAATAGCCAATTTTCAATCCATGGCCCGGCAAGATTTCGCCAGTATCTGCTTGATTCGTGCCACCCAAAATGCTTAACAGAGTGGTCTTTCCAGCGCCGTTAAGCCCGAGAATAACAACTCGTGAAGATCTATCGATTGCCAAATCTACGTCGGTGAAAATTTCTAGCGAACCGTAAGACTTACTCAATCCCGTTGCCATAAGCGGTGTTTTGCCGCAAGGAGCTGGCGTAGGAAAGCGAAGCTTTGCAACTTTGTCAGATTTGCGAACATCTTCAAGATTGGAAATAAGTGATTCAGCTCGACGTAGCATTCCCTGGGCAGCTGTTGCTTTTGAAGCCTTTGCACGCATTTTCTCGCCCTGCTTCTGCAAAATTTCAGCCTTCTTCTCGGCATTTGCACGTTCTTTCTTGCGGCGGTGCTCATCGGCTTCGCGCTGAAGTAAATACTTCTTCCAACCCATGTTGTAAACATCAATAACATTCCGATTGGCATCTATGTAGAAAACTTTATTTACAACAGTTTCGATTAAGGCAACATCGTGAGAGATAACTACAAGTCCACCCGAATATTTTGTTAAGTAGTCGCGCAACCAGTTAATAGATTCGGCATCTAAGTGGTTTGTTGGTTCATCAAGCAGCAGAGTTTCCGCTCCACTAAATAGAAGCCTGGCAAGTTCGACGCGACGGCGTTGCCCACCAGAAAGTACCTGGATTGGCTCTTCGAATAAGCGTTCTGGTAAACCCAAATTTGTTGCGATTGATTCCGCTTCCGCAGATGCGCCGTAACCACCAGCTGCATTAAATTCGCTATCTACTCTTGCATAACGTTCAAGTGCGAGTTCTAACTCTTCAGGATTCGCGGTTGCCATAGCTTCTTCAGCTTTGCGCATACGTACGACGATTTGATCTAATCCGCGAGCAGAGAGAATTCGATTTATTACAGTTTCCTCTTGATCTCCAGTGCGAGGATCTTGGGGGAGATAGCCAATAGTTCCAGTTCTAGTTATTTGGCCGCCAGCGGGAAGTGTTTCGCCTGCTAAACATTTTGCGAGAGTGGATTTACCAGCGCCATTTCGCCCTACGAATCCAATGCGATCCCCGCTGTTGATTCGTACCGCTACATCTTTAACTAAGAGTCTTGCGCCAGCTCGGAGTTCAACGCTTTGAGTGGCAATCACTACGCGATACTCCCACAGCGCAGTTAGATATAACTAATCGCAGGTTTAGTCGATTATGAAGCCGTCTTTGATTTCGCCAAGTTCAATGCCAGCTGCAACGTGATCGGTATTTTCGCCACGTGCTAGTTGCGCAGCATGTGCTTTATCGTGCCAACGCTCTTCAATATTGCCATATCGCCAAATAAGCAGTGCAATCGACCAGACAACCACAAAGCCAGCAACAATTATGTAACCAGCAGAATTAAGGTTGAAATCATTGGCATAGTTCCAGAAGCCACCGCTTAAATTCAATTGATTTGAGATAACTTGCAAGATTTCAAGTCCGCCAACAAAGAGGGCAACAGCTACTGAAAGACCAGTTATGACTATGTTGTAGTAAACCTTGCGAACTGGTTTAGAAAAAGCCCAGCCATACGCGAAATTCATAAATGATCCATCGATGGTGTCGAGCAGGCTCATGCCACCAGCAAAGAAAAATGGGAGAGAGAGAATTGCCCACCAAGGTAGTCCAGCAATAACGGAAGTACCAGCTAGAACTAATAGGCCCACTTCAGTTGCAGTATCAAAACCAAGACCGAAGAGGATTCCGAGTGGATACATTTTCCAACTGGCATCGATGCGTCTTGCGATTGGCCCAAAGAAGCGCATCAATAGACCACGTGAATTTAAATGCTTCTCAAGTTCTTCTTCATTGTATGAACCTTTGCGCATCTGTGAGAAAACTTTAACTATTGAAATCAAAACTATTAGATTCAAAATCGCAATCAACATTAAAAATGTTCCAGAAACCGTTGTGCCGATTAGGCCGGTGTAGTGGTGGAGCGAAGAATTTTCATCCTTAAGTTGTGAGCCAAGTGCCTTAATCCCAAAATTTAGGAGAATAGCTAGAACTGCTACAACAGATGAATGTCCTAGTGAGAAGAAGAAGCCAACTGCAAGCGGGCGCTTACCTTCTGACATTAATTTACGAGTGGTGTTATCGATCGCGCTAATGTGATCAGCATCGAAGGCATGACGCATGCCTAGTGTGTAAGCCAGGGCAGCAGTGCCCCAACCAAAGAGCGTGCCATCGCTCAATTCGTATTTTCCAGAAACTGCTAAGCCCATAAGAACAAAACCAGCGATGTGCAGGAATGCAATGAAGCCGAACATTGCTGCCATACGACGCCATTCGTCTCGAGTTAGGCGCTCTTTTAGGGGGATGCGTTGCGGCGGTGTCGCTACCTGATTCATAAATACCCCGCCTTTATTAGATGCAAATCATTTGCAAGTAGCAAAAAATACCTGAGAATGTTCCCAAGCGCTACTTGAAATGAAAAAGCCCCCCAATTTCTTGGAGGGCTTTTTGCTAATCTCTTAGAGATCGAAATAAAGTTCGAACTCAGCTGGATGTGGACGCAAGCGGACGTAATCCACTTCTTCCTTACGCTTCCAAGTGATCCAAGTTTCGATTAGATCCTTTGTGAATACGCCACCCTTAAGTAGGAACTCATGATCGGCTTCTAGGTTATCTAGAACTGCATCTAGTGAACCTGGAACTTGTTGAATCGCATCGGCTTCTGCGCCTTCCAATTCGTACAAATCCTTATCGACTGGCTTTGGTGGCTCAATCTTGTTCTGGATTCCATCTAGTCCAGCCATAAGCATTGCAGCGAATGCTAGGTATGGGTTTGATGATGGATCTGGGCAACGGAATTCAATTCGCTTTGCCTTTGGATTCGAACCAGTGATTGGAATACGAATACATGCAGAACGGTTACGAGCTGAGTAAACAAGGTTTACTGGCGCTTCATATCCTGGAACAAGACGGCGGTATGAGTTAACTGTTGGGTTAGTGAATGCAAGCAAAGAAGGTGCATGCTTTAGAAGTCCACCGATATACCAACGAGCCATATCTGAAAGATCGCCGTAGCCATCACCGAAGAACAATGGCTTGCCATCTTTCCAAAGTGATTGGTGAACGTGCATACCTGAACCGTTATCGCCGAATAGTGGCTTTGGCATAAATGTTGCGGTCTTTCCAGCTTCCCATGCAGTGTTCTTAATGATGTATTTAAACTTCATAACATCATCGCCTGCAGAAAGAATGTCGGAGAAGCGATAGTTAATTTCCATCTGTCCTGCAGTACCAACTTCGTGGTGTGAACGTTCCACAAGAAGTCCAGCTTCGCCAAGCTTCATAACCATCTGGTCGCGAAGATCTGCGAATTGATCTGTTGGTGATACTGGGAAATATCCACCCTTAATACGTGTGCGGTATCCGCGGTTTGGAGTTCCATCTGGATCATATTCGACGCCAGTGTTCCAAGCGCCTTCGTATGAATCGATGTGGTGGTAAGACTCATTCATTCCAGTCTTAAAACGAATTGCATCAAATACATAGAACTCTGCTTCAGGTGCGAAGAATGCAGTATCTGCAATTCCAGTTCCCTTTAGATATTCGACAGCCTTTGCAACAACACCACGTGGATCGCGTGAGTATGGTGTGTTATCAATTGGGTTGTGAACTGAGAATAGAATTACCAAAGTTTTTACATCACGGAATGGATCAATGAATGCTGATTCTGGAATAGGCAGCAACTTCATATCTGATTCGTGAATTGCTTGGAAACCACGAATCGAAGAACCGTCGAACATTAGACCGTCAGTAAAAACTGCTTCGTCAAATGATTCAACTGGAACGTTGAAGTGGTGTTGTATACCTGGAAGATCGATAAAGCGAACATCGATTAGCTTTACATCTTCTTTCTTAATGAAAGCGAAAATCTCAGCAGAATTCTTAAACATTTTTCTCCCGATTTAGGATTTGGCCATTTGGATGAGCGCTTCGACGAGCCCACCAAAGGGGTTGTTGATGGGTGAAAATATAGGGCGTTCTCGTAAAAAACGGTTAACCGAATTGTTACATTTATGTTTCAGTGGCTCATCAGCCCTTCTGGCCGGATAGGCATTAGGTAGGAGCTAGCCTATGCAGATGGAAAAAGCAGGCGCAGGTAGACGTTTTCTGGCGATCTTGATCGACTGGACCATGTGTTCGGTCATTGCAAGCTTCTTGGGATTTGAATCTAAGGCTTTTAGCACCTTGGCAATATTTTTTATTGAGGTCAGTATTTTGACTGCCTTGCAACAAGCATCAGCCGGACAACGAATCCTTAAAATGCGGGTTGTGGATTTCACGACGCATGGCGCTGTTCCGCCGCTAAAAATTTTATTGCGAACCTTTTTAATTTGTTTAGTTCTTCCTGCAATCTATACCCGCGAGCAACGCGGATTACATGACTGGGCTACGAACTCAATAGTTGTTCGAATTTAGCGCTTAGGAATTTTTGCGTTCCGATTCATAGGCATTGGGCCTTTTGGAATCGGCATGCTTAATCCACCGACAGCTTTAAGTCGATTTCGCACTTCACGTACTTGATCCTTGCTCAATTTTTTAGGAAGTTTCTTGAGGTGCTTCTGCAGTTTACGAAGTGAAACCTGTCCACTTGCATCTCCAATAACTACTTCGGAAAGTGGAACACCTGGAACGAAACGTTCCATCTTGCGACGTTCATCTTGCAGTAGTGAGCGAACGGCTTGTGTGCCTTCGCCAACTAGGACAATTCCTGGGCGACCAACGCTGCGGTGGACCATATCTTGGTTACGCGAAACATTTACTGCTGGAGTTGTTGTGAAACCTTTACGTATCGCCATAAGCACTGAGGCGCCTGCACCTAGTTGATCCTGAATTGAAAGAAAAGCAGCAGTGTTTGCGAGGCGAGTAAATAAGAAAAAAGAAACTAGAACTGCGAGTGGGAGTGAAATGATTGTGAAATAAACTGGATGATTCACCTTTGTTCCAAGAATAATTCCACCACATAGAACTACTACAAATCCAAGGGCCATCCAGAGAAATGCGATTGGCTTATGTTTGCGAGTGAGTCGAAACGCATCCTTTAGGACTTGCATCTGGCCTTGCTTCTCGCCAGCTGCAGTTTCAACTTTTGCCTTGCGCTTAAAGATTGCCATTAGTTCTTCTCCTCGTTACGTGCTTTCTGACTTAAATGCTCGGCCCATTCTATTTCAACTTGCTCTGGTGTTGGGGCAGTGCCACCTAACCTTGCTGGCGCCCACCGCTGACCCACATGCGAATCAGGATATTCGTTCTGAACTTTAATTAACAAATCTTTCATTAGTTGGCGGAGCTGGCCTTCTGCTTCATCTACATCTTGCCCTTTTTTAACGATAAAGGGTTGACCGAATGCCACGGTAATTGGAAATTTATTTCGCCTCCAATTGGCCTTTACTTTCTTCGTAAAAATTCTCTGAGATCCCCAGACAATTGTAGGAATTATTGGTGTATCAGAACCCATTGCCAATCTAACGGCGCCAGTCTTCAACTCTTTAATTTCAAAGCTTCGACTAATTGTCGCTTCTGGAAAAATTCCAACTATTTCGCCGCTTCGAAGATATCGAAGTGCTGCAACAAATGAACTAGATCCACTTGATCGGTCAACACAAATATGATGCATTCCGCGCATTAGTGGCCCAGCTAATTTATGATCAAAAATCTCTTTCTTAGCCATGAAACGTACATAACGCTTTCGCGGAAGAACAGCAGTTCCAGTTATTGCAAAATCCAAATAACCAATGTGATTAATGGCAAGAATTGCGCCGCCCTTTGCCGGGATGTTTTCCATACCGCTAAAGCTGAATTTCAAGCCGAGGTATTTCCATAACGTCTTTATTGCTACAACAACTGGGGGATAAACAAAGTCACGCATTAGATGTTTGCTCGTTTGTCTTGCGCTTGCTTGAAAAGGCGACCAGCGCGATAGCTAGAGCGGACTAGAGGACCACTCATTACGCCAGCAAATCCAATTGCCTCTGCTTCGGCGCTTAACTCAACGAATTCATTTGGCTTAACCCAACGCTCAACAGGGTGATGTTTTGGAGTTGGACGAAGGTATTGCGTGATTGTAATTAAATCGCAACCTGCATCGTGCAGATCAACGAGTGCTTGAGTAACTTCTTCGCGAGTTTCGCCCATTCCAAGAATTAAATTTGATTTAGTTATAAGGCCGAAAGCACGCGCTTGCGAAATTACATCAAGAGAGCGCTCGTATCTAAATGCTGGACGGATACGTTTAAAAATGCGGGGAACTGTTTCAAGATTGTGAGCAAAAACTTCTGGTCGGGTTTCAAATACTTCATTCAATAAATGGGGTTTGCCGCTGAAATCTGGGGCCAACATCTCCACGCCAGTTCCTGGATTGAGTTCATGAACTTTGCGAATTGTTTCGGCATATAGCCATGCGCCTTCATCTTCTAAATCATCTCTTGTTACGCCAGTAATCGTTGCATATTTAAGTTGCATGGTTTTTACAGATTCAGCTACACGTCTTGGTTCGTCGCGATCTAGTGGTTCTGGTTTTCCGGTATCAATATTGCAAAAATCGCAACGCCTAGTGCAACGCTCGCCACCGATTAAGAAAGTCGCTTCACGATCTTCCCAGCACTCAAAAATATTCGGGCATGCTGCCTCTTGGCAGACTGTATGTAAACCTTCTTTTGAAACAAGTGAACGAAGCGCCGTGTATTCCGGCCCCATGATTGCTCGAGTTTTAATCCATTCCGGCTTGCGCTCGATTGGAACTTCGGCATTGCGAGCTTCGATACGAAGAAGTGGTCTACCTTCAGGAAGAATTTTCACAGAGCAATCCGTTCTAGGGCGGTAAGAATATGACGTTCAACTATTGGTAAAACTTTTGCAACGCTAATTTCTCTACCTAATTCACGTGCTAGTGATGTAACTCCGGTATCAGTAAAGCCGCAGGGGGATATGCGATCGAATGCGGTCATATCTGGGTTAACGTTTAGCGCAAAACCATGCATGGTTACACCTTTAGCAACGCGAATTCCAATAGCAGCAATCTTTCGATCGCCCTTTGTATCGCGAATCCAAACTCCGCTGCGTTCGCAATATCTTTCGGTGTTAACACCAAGTTCCGCACAAGCCGCAATTAGGGCGGTTTCAATTTCGCGGACAAAACCAACAACATCATTTCGATTGCGTAATTTGATAATTGGATATCCGACTATCTGGCCTTCGCCATGCCACGTAATTTTTCCACCACGATCGACATCAACTACAGGAGTGCCATCTAGTGGGCGCTCGTGTGCTTCGGTTCTCCGCCCTGCGGTGTAAACCGAGGGGTGTTCTAGCAAAATTAATGTATTTGGTTTACTGCCATCGATGACGCCGGCTTGAATTTCACGTTGATGCGCCCACGCGAGTTGGTATTCAACAAGACCCATATGTTCAACTGCTATAGAGTCGGTTTTCACCCCAAGGCTCGAATACATAGACCTGAGCCTAAGGTAACCTTCGGGTCTTAACCAATTAAAGAGCAAAATCCCTCGAAAGGCTTGGCATGTTCTCTCAAAAAACTTCAAAATTAAGAGGCCGTAAACCACTTTGGCTAGCAATCGTCGTAGCCATTATTTGGATGTCGATCTCAGGAGTTACCGGTCCACTTTTCGGAAAGCTCTCTACAGTTCAGGAAAATAACAACTCCTCATTCCTGCCTCCAGATTCCGAAGCAACTAGAGCAGCAACTGCAATCGCAAAGTTTTCAGATAGCGCCAATGATCAAATTCCCGCACTTGTCCTCTTCACTGGTGATGTAAATGTCGCAAATATCGCGGCGACCCAAGCTTTCGCGCAAACTCTTGGTTCGAAATTATTGGTCCACAGTGATGGCAAGTTAATCACCGATGCCAAGGGTAAAGAACTTTCAATACCTATTTCCGATTATTTTATTAAGGGCGCAGAGATTGCTGCGTTCCCATCGCAAGATGGAAAAGCAATTCTTGCAAATTTCCCAATTAGCGTAAAAATCGCGACAGAACTTCTGCCAGATGGTAAGGAACCTGCCCTTCCTGGTTTAGTAGATGCAATTCGCTTCCATGCTGGAGAATTTGCAAAAGCAAATAACTTCACAACTCACACAACTGGATTTGCCGGAATTTTGGCCGACTTGTTCGGCGCATTTGGCAGCATTGACTCCGCTCTTCTATTAACAACCGGTGGTGTTGTCGCAATTATTTTGATTATTGTTTATCGCTCACCAGTTTTATGGATTCTTCCATTGATGTCCGCTGGGCTTGCGTTAACTCTTTCCGGTGGAGTTATCTATCTTCTTGCGAAGAATGATGTCATCACACTCGATGGACAGTCGCAGGGAATTCTCTCGGTATTGGTGCTTGGTGCCGCAACTGACTACGCACTCCTATTAATTGCGCGCTACCGCGAAGAATTGCATCTTCATGAATCTCGCTATGAGGCAATGAAAATCGCTTGGCGTGGAGTTGTAGAGCCAATCGTGGCCTCTGGCAGCACCGTAACTATCGGTCTGTTAGTGCTTCTACTTAGCCAACTAAATAACAATCGTGGCCTTGGTCCTGTAGGTGCAATTGGAATTGTTTGTTCAATGATCACAATTCTCACTCTTCTTCCTGCGCTACTTGTAATTTTCGGGCGCTGGATTTTCTGGCCGAAAGTTGCGCGTTTTGGCGATGCGGACGAGAAGTTAACTGGAGCTTGGGCAAAAGTTGCTGCTGCAACTGCTCGTCATCCTCGTAAATATTGGATAGGTGCAACTGCAGTTCTAATTATTTTGGCTGGGCTATCTTCAACGCTTAATGCGACTGGTTTATCAACGATTGATTCCTTTACTAAGCGAACTGATTCCGTAATTGGTCAAGAGGAATTGCTAAAGCATTTCCCTGGTGGTCAAGGACAACCAACACAAGTAGTTCTCAAGCAAGAGTTAGCACAGGAAGCGATTGCCAAGTTAAAGGCAAATCCTGGCGTTGATTCAGTAGTTCCAATGTTTGAAGGACAATATGTTCAAGGGCAACCTCTTCCACCTACGAAAGTTGTAGATGGAAATGTTCTGCTTAACGTCACTCTAAAGTTTGCACCTGATTCAAAGGCTGCCATCGCAATGGTTCCTGGTCTACGTGCTGATATGGAGAGTTTGGACCCAACAATTCTTGTCGGTGGTTCATCTTCAGTTAGTTACGACATCAATCAAGCTTCCAAGCACGATCGAAATCTGATAATTCCAGTAGTTCTATTTATTATTGCAATTATCTTAGGTCTGCTCCTGCGTTCGATTTATGCCGCGGTACTTCTTCTGGCAACAGTTGTTATCTCATTCTTCGCAACTCTTGGCGCATGTGCTCTTGTCTTCAATCACCTATTCCACTTTAAAGGCGCGGATCCTTCATTCCCGCTCTTCGCATTTATTTTCCTAGTGGCGCTCGGTATCGATTACAACATTTTCTTGATGACTCGCGTCCGCGAAGAGACAATGAAAATGGGAACTAGAGCGGGCATGACCAAGGCTCTTACGGTTACTGGCGGCGTGATTACTTCTGCTGGAATTGTTCTTGCAGCCACTTTTGCGGTTCTCGGAATTTTGCCGCTGGTATTCCTGGCTGAACTCGGCTTCGCAGTCGGCTTCGGAGTATTGCTCGACACCATGTTAGTTCGTTCAATTTTGGTTCCCGCATTGGTGCATGAAATTGGTCCGAAGGTATGGTGGCCGTCAAAGCTTCAACACCACGGCAAGTGAGCAAATCTGTTGTTGTAGTTGGCGCTGGCTTAGCCGGTCTAACCTGCGCCATCTATCTTCAACGAAATGGATTACAAGTAACACTTCTTGAGGCAAGTGATCGCGTAGGTGGTCGAGTAAAGAGTGATTCGGTTAATGGTTTTCGCTTTGATCACGGCTTCCAAGTAATTAATCCAAACTACTCTGAAATTAAGCGTTTGAATTTACTCGCAGGCCTCGAATTCAAAAACATATTCAGTAATCTGCGCATCATCGAAGATGAATCAGAGTTAAAAATCGGTTTAGGGGATTTGCGAAATACCCTGAATATTGGGTCAACTTCGGAAAAATTTGCCTTAGCTAATTTCTTACTGACTAAATCACGAACAAAAAATTTAGGTGAAGCCTCGAGAAGTTTTCCAATAATTTATCAACGCGCACTCTC
>CAEZXV010000017.1_pt1 | contig 12073 bp, 10 predicted proteins | sample 7265341 | NCBI WGS metagenome assembly CAEZXV01 (sample SAMEA6813918, study PRJEB35770) | freshwater metagenome | biome: Freshwater; feature: Freshwater reservoir; material: water | place: Czech Republic | collected 2017-04-14 | depth 30m m | reverse complement strand
GGAGCAACAATAATTAACGATGTAAGCGGTGGCTTAGCAGATTCAAAAATGGCATCGGTAGTTGCAAGTAATTCAGCAATTCAATATGTGGTTATGCATTGGCGTGGACATTCAAAAGATATGGCTAAAGCCGCAACTTATAAGAATGTTGTAAGCGAAGTTAAAGATGAATTGGATGATCGAGTAATTGCCTTAACTAAAGCTGGAATCTTGCCCGAACAAATAATCTTGGATCCAGGAATTGGCTTTGCCAAGAGCTCGGAACATAACTGGGAATTACTTAAAAATATTGATCGAATTAATTTATTAGGTTTTCCAATACTTGTTGGAGCCTCTCGCAAACGTTTCTTAGGTGATTTGCTCGGTGCAAATTCAGCGGATGATCGTGATTCTGCATCGGTTGCAATAACTACATTGATGGCTAAATCCGGAATCTGGGGAGTACGGACACATTCTGTTAAACCACATCGTGATGCAATTGCAGTTGTAGAGGAGATGCGCAAATGAAGGATCACATCTCGTTATTAGGAATCTCGGCAATAGGTTTCCATGGCGTTTTTCCTGATGAGCGCAGAGATGGCCAGATTTTTTCAGTTGATTTGAAATTATTTTTAGATTTAGAACCCGCCAGTAAGAGTGATGATTTAGTGTTAACTGTAAATTATGCAAGTGTTGCTGCAATCGCCGTTGAAGAAATAGCTGGTGAACCACTTGATTTAATTGAGGCGCTTGCAAGCCGAATAAGTAGTCGAATTCTCGGAGATTTTCCATTAATTGAAAGTATTGAAGTAACTGTTCATAAACCTAGCGCTCCCGTCGGTGTTAATTTTTCCGACATATCAGTGACGATTGTTCGAAGTAGATGAAAGCCGTTATAGCTATTGGTTCTAATTTGGGCGATAGAGAGTTAAACATTGATAGCGCAGTCGCTGAAATTGCAAAAATAATTGAAGTTACACACTTGTCTACAAACTATGAAACTGATCCAGTTGGTGGACCAGATCAGCCAAAGTATCTAAATGCAGTTTTAATCGCTGATTCAGTAATTGCGCCTCATGAATTACTGAAATCCCTTCTCCAAATTGAAACTCGGTTAGGAAGAACCAGAGAAGTCCATTGGGGTCCAAGAACTATTGATTTAGATTTAATTATTTATGGCGAAGAGATTATTGACTCTGCCGATTTAGTTTTGCCACATCCAAGAGCCCATGAACGCAGATTCGTTCTAGAGCCATGGGCAGAAATCGATCCAGAGGCCGAGATTCCAAGCATCGGGCGCATTGAAGATATTTTGCTCCGAATCTAATTAGCGCAGTAAACTTATGGCTCGAGCCCGGTACCCGGAAAGGACTGGAGCATGAATTTAAAGCTAGAACACCCAGTCGCCCTGGTTCCAACTATGGGCGCACTTCATGCTGGCCATGAATCTCTTATTAAAATTGCAAAGACAGAAGCTAAGAGCGTTGTAGTTAGTATCTTTGTCAATCCGTTGCAGTTTGAGAACACAAATGATTTTTCAAATTATCCAAAGAGCATAGAAGCAGATACAAAATTGGCGGAATCAAGCGGAGCCACATTTGTTTGGGTTCCAACTTTTGATGAAATTTATCCAAGTGAGCCCACCATTATTTCTGCTGGTGAAATAGGTAATCTATTTGAGGGCGTTCACAGGTTTGGCCATTTTGATGGTGTGTTAACTGTGGTCAAAAGATTATTTGATCTCGCAAATCCACAATTTGCAGTTTTTGGTGAGAAAGATTTTCAGCAATTATTCTTAATTAAAGAGATGGTCAAGAAACTCGAATTACCGATAAAAATTATTTCAGCACCCACCATTCGTGATTCAAGTGGATTAGCAATGTCCTCGCGAAATATTAGGCTTTCAGTTTCGGATCGGGAGAGTGCAATTGGTATTTATCGCGCACTTGAACTCGCAAATACAGCGACGACCCTCGAACTAGCACGAACTAAATTAAAGAGTGCGGTTAGTACCATTCCTAATTTTCTTCCAGATTATGCCGAGCTGATTGATGAAAATACTTTTGATTTAGCGACAGCGACCACCACTAATGTGCGGGCAATAGTTGCCGGCTGGATAAACGGTGTTAGGTTGATAGACAATATGGTCATGTCAAAAATAGGAGTTTCCAAATGAAACTGCTCGCAGGAAATCCTGGATGGACAGTAAAGGCCGATGTAATTGTTATTGGATCAGGAGTCGCAGGTTTAACAACTGCGTTGAATCTGCGTTCAAGTAATCTCTCGGTTCTACTTGTCACTAAAGCGCGAATTGATGAAGGCTCTACTAAATGGGCGCAAGGTGGAATCGCGGCAGCACTTGGACCCGGAGATACACCTGAAGCACATAAGAAAGACACACTCATTGCAGGCGCCGGGCTCTGTGATGCTCAAGCTGTTGACGTTTTAGTTACTGAAGGACCAGAAGCTGTCCGTAAATTAATTGCGCGCGGAGCAGTCTTTGATAAATCAGATACTGGTGAAATCGCGCTTACTCGTGAAGGCGGACATTTACGTAATCGAATTTTGCATGCAGGTGGAGATGCAACTGGTGCAGAGGTTTCAAGAGCGCTACTTGCAGCAGTTCATGATGATGATGGAATTGAAGTAATTGAAAATGCTTTGGCAATCGATGTTTTAATGAGCGATGCTGGTCGAGTATGTGGAGTAACGCTGCACGTTATCGGTGCTGGAAGTCGCGATGGTGTTGGCCGTGCACTTGCGCGAGCGGTAGTAATTGCAACTGGTGGACTTGGTCAAGTTTATGCTCAAACAACCAATCCTTCAGTTTCTACTGGTGATGGAGTTGCGTTAGCTCTGCGTGCTGGTGCGGAAATTGCTGATGTGGAATTTATTCAATTCCATCCAACAGTTTTATGGCGAGACGATAGTTTGAGTGGACAGCAACCACTTATAAGTGAAGCAGTGCGAGGTGAAGGCGCCCAACTTGTAAATGATAAAGGCGTACGTTTCATGGTTGGCAAACATCCGCAAGGAGATCTTGCACCGAGAGATATTGTTGCAATTGAAATCTTTAAGCAGATGAAAGAGAGCAATTCACCACATGTTTGGCTAGACACAACAATGATCAAAGATTTCCCAGAACGGTTCCCAACAATTTTTGCTTCATGTATCGAAAATGGCATTGATCCAAGAAAGCAGATGATTCCAGTTTCGCCCGCTTCGCATTACTCATCTGGCGGTGTAAAAGTGGATTTAACTGGGCGCACATCTATTCCAGGGTTATATGCATGTGGTGAAACGGCATGCACCGGTGCTCATGGTGCAAATAGATTGGCCTCAAATTCCCTCCTTGAGGGTTTAGTTTTTGGCACCCGAATCTCAGCAGATATCGCTGCAAATATTGTTGATGCGAGCGAACCAAGCAAGCGTTCCACAAAGGATTTCTTATTGAGTCCTGCAATCAAAATGACTTTGCAATTAGCGATGAGCCAAGGTGCTGGAGTCATGAGAAGTGAAGAGTCGCTACGCGAAACTCTTGCAACGCTAGAACAACTTTCTGCTCATACAAGTACAGAACCTTGTATTGAAGCTTGGGAAGTTTCAAACCTTTATCTTCTTGCCACAGCAATAGTTCGCGCAGCCCTAGAGCGTCATGAATCCCGTGGTTCTCATTGGCGAAGTGATTTCCCAGTTAGCAGCAATGATTGGGTTAAACGTATAGTTCAAAAATATGATCAAGACGGTAATTGGAGTTCGAAGCTAGAGGAAGTGAAGTTATGACATTAAGCAATTCGCTTGAAACTCTTATTAATTCCACTGGGCTTAGAACAGAAAGCATTGAAGAACTTGTTCGCCTGACTATTGCAGAAGATTTAAACGGTGGTGAGGATGTAACTTCTACTGCGACAATTCCAGAAAATCAGAGTTCAATTGCCGAGTTCTGGAATCGCAAGTCTGGAGTTTTGGCTGGAGTTCCAATAGTTTGCGCAGTCTTAGAAATTTGTGGAGTTACAGATTATGAAATCAAACATAATGATGGCGAATTTGTTCCTGCGAATACTTTACTGTTGAGTGCACGAGGAAGAACTCGAGATATTCTTCTAGCCGAACGTAGCGCCTTGAATCTTTTTGGACACCTAAGCGGAATCGCAACGCTGACGAAACAATGGGTAGATGCAGTTAAAGACACGAGTGCTGCAATTAGAGATACACGCAAGACAACTCCAGGATTACGTGAACTTGAAAAGTATGCGGTTCGCATGGGAGGCGGAGTAAATCATCGTTTTTCTCTGGCTGATGCTGCTCTTATAAAAGATAATCACGTTCTTGCAGCCGGCGGAGTAGCCCAGGCATTCAAATTAGTTAAGGCGAAATATCCACACCTTCCGCTGGAAGTTGAAGTTGATTCCTTGCAGCAATTACGTGAAGTTATTGAAGCGGGGGCTGATGTTGTGATGCTGGACAACATGTCTATTGAAGAATGTCGCGCCGCAGTTGAGATGGTTAAAGGCGCTGCAAAACTAGAAGCATCTGGTGGCTTAATTTTAAATAACGCACACGCATACGCAAAAACTGGTGTCGATTATCTAGCAGTAGGTGCACTTACACACTCTGCACCTGTTCTAGATATCGGTTTAGATTTGAGAATGGAGTAAATATGTTGCTAACTATCGATGTTGGAAATACAAATACTGTATTAGGCGTGTTCGAAGGGGAAGCGTTAATTCGAAGCTGGCGCGTTAAGACCGATCCAAGAGATACAGCTGATGAATTATGGGTTCGTTATTCAGCCCTAGTTCAAGGATTTGAAGTTACTGCTCTTGCAATCTGTTCAACAGTTCCATCAACTCTTCGCGAACTACGCACAATGATTGCAACTTTCTATCCAGATCTTCAGACAACAATTGTTGAGCCAGGTGTAAAAACTGGCGTTCCATTACAAGTTGATAATCCGAAAGAAATTGGCGCTGATCGAATCGTTAATACTTTAGCTGCGCATGAACTTTATGGCGAGAATGGACCATGCATAGTTGTTGACTTTGGAACTTCTACCAATTTAGATGTTGTTTCACCTAAGGGTGAATTCTTAGGTGGCGCACTTGCTGCAGGAATTGAAATCTCTGTTGAAGCACTTGCAGCCAGAGCAGCACAATTACGTCGAGTCGAATTGGTAAAGCCAAGAAATGTCATAGGTAAGAACACTGTCGAGGCTTTGCAATCTGGAACCATCTATGGTTTTGCGGGACAAGTTGATGGATTGGTAAATCGAATTGCGGATGAACTTGCAATCCTCTATCCAGATTCTGGTGAGGTAAGTGTTATTGCAACTGGCGGACTAGCGCCATTGGTAATAGGCGTAAGTGAAACTATTGATTTCCACGAGCCAGATTTGACCCTAATCGGACTTCGCCTGGTTCACGAACGCAATTCCTGACCCACTGAAACGATAGGCTTACACTCCTTATGAGCGAGAAAAACACCTCACAAAATGTGCCAGAGGCAGATGATCTGCCCGAGCAGCTTCGTATCCGCAGAGAGAAGCGTGCAGCAATTATTGAGCGTGGAACCGAGGCTTATCCGGTAGAGGTTCCCCGGAGCAAAAGTATTAAAGAAATTCGCGCGATACATAAAGATTTAGCAATTGATGTTGCAACTGGAGTAATTGAAAGTATTGCAGGAAGAGTTATTTTTAAACGTGACACTGGAAAACTCTGTTTTGCAACTTTACGCGAAGGTGAAGGAACTGAAATTCAAGCTATGTTCTCACTCGACAAAGTCGGTCAGGATATTTTAGATCTTTGGAAATCAGATGTTGATCTCGGCGATCTTGTAAGTGTCACCGGTGAAGTTATAACTTCAAAACGTGGCGAACTTTCAATTCTGGCTTCAAGTTGGAAGATGGCTGCAAAGTCATTGCGCCCACTTCCAGTAGAGCACAAACCCCTCTCTGAAGAAACACGCGTTCGTATGCGTTACGTGGACTTAATCGTTCGCCCAGAAGCACGAACAAATGCCCGATTGCGTCCAAATGTTATGCGCGCTCTCCGAGAAACTTTCCATAATCGTGGCTTTGTTGAAGTTGAAACACCAATGCTCCAGGTTATGCATGGCGGGGCAGCAGCAAGACCATTTAAAACAGTTAGTAATGCATACGACATGGAGCTCTTCCTGCGCATTGCACCGGAACTTTTCTTAAAGCGTTGCGTCGTTGGCGGAATTGAGAAAGTTTTTGAAATTAATCGCAACTTTAGAAATGAAGGTGCCGATTCAAGTCACTCGCCAGAATTTGCAATGATTGAAAGTTATGAGGCCTATGGCGACTGGAATTCAATTGCAGATTTAACTCGCCAATTGATTCAAGACGCTGCTATTGCAACTTCAGGAAGTCACACTGTTACACACCATGACGGCCGCGAAGTTAATTTAGGCGGCAAGTGGGAGGAAGCATCACTTTTTGATTTAATTTCAAAAGGAGTTGGCCAAGAAGTTACTGCGTTGACCCCACGCTCAGAACTTGTAAAAATTGCCGAAAAATTGGGCATGAAGATTGATCCAAAATGGATTACCGGGAAGCTAGCTGAAGAAATATTTGAACACGTTTCAGCAGATAAATTGACCGGCCCCATCTTTGTTAAGGGTTATCCAATTGATACTTCACCACTTGTTCGTGCGCATCGAGAAATTCCTGGAATTGCAGAAAAGTGGGATTTATACATTGATGGTTTCGAACTTGCAACTGGTTACTCAGAATTAATTGATCCTGTAATCCAACGTGAACGTCTGACTGAACAAGCTGCTCTTGGTTCTAAAGGTGATCTCGAAGCCATGCAGATTGATGAAGATTTCTTACGCGCGATGGAATATGCAATGCCACCGATGGGTGGAATGGGAATGGGTGCAGATCGATTGTTGATGGCGCTTACTGGACTTGGAATTCGCGAAACTATTCTCTTCCCGTTAGTGAAACCAGAAGAATAAATGTCACTAGTAATTCGCCCTGCACGGACTTCGGACATTAAAGCTATTCGTTCAATTATTGATGAGTACGCTGCTGGCCGTCGATTGCTTACAAAAGAGACTGTAACTCTTTATGAAAGTGTTCAAGAATTTACCGTTGCTGAAATTGATGGCAAAGTTGTGGGTTGCGGTGCTGTGCACGTCCTTTGGGAAGATCTTGCAGAAGTTCGTTCGGTAGCAGTAGATCAAAGTCTTCGCGGCAAAGGTGTTGGACACGGAATTCTTGAAGCGTTAATTGTGCGTGCAACAGAGCTCGGAGTTAAGCGAATCTTCTGCTTAACGTTTGAAACTCAATTTTTTGGTCGCCATGGATTTAAAGAGATTGAAGGAACACCGGTTTCCCCAGATGTTTACTCCGAGCTCCTGCATTCATATGACAGTGGCGTGGCCGAGTTCTTGGATCTTGAAAGCGTTAAGCCAAATACCCTTGGCAATATCCGAATGCTCCTGACTCTCTAAATCTTTAGCCCAGAGACCACAAAATATTGGGCAAAATCTCAGTTTCCTGGGCATAAATAGGGGCAATATTGGGTTAGACCCATTACAGCCCTTCGCATAGAGTTGGGCCATTGATTGAAGTAGTGAAATCAGTAAATAGAGAGGCAGACCTGCGATGTTCGAGCGCTTTACCGATCGAGCCCGACGAGTTGTTGTGCTGGCACAAGAAGAGGCCCGCATGCTTAATCACAACTACATTGGAACTGAACATATCCTTCTAGGTTTGATTCACGAAGGTGAAGGCGTTGCCGCAAAGGCACTCGAAGCTCTGGGTATTTCACTCGAAGCTGTTCGCTCACAAGTTGAAGAAATTATTGGTCAAGGTCAACAAGCCCCTTCAGGCCATATTCCATTTACTCCTCGCGCTAAGAAAGTTTTGGAACTATCACTTCGCGAAGCGCTACAACTTGGCCACAACTACATTGGAACCGAACATATTCTTCTTGGATTAATTCGTGAAGGCGAAGGCGTTGCTGCGCAGGTGTTAGTAAAACTTGGTGCAGATTTAAACCGCGTTCGCACTCAAGTAATTTCACTTCTCTCTGGTTACCAAGGTAAAGAAGCAGCAACCTCTGGCGCACCTGCAGAAGGAACACCATCTACATCTTTGGTACTTGATCAATTTGGTCGTAACCTCACACAAGCTGCTCGTGAAGGAAAATTGGATCCAGTTATTGGTCGCGATAAAGAGATTGAAAGAGTCATGCAAGTTCTATCCCGTCGCACAAAGAACAATCCAGTTTTAATTGGTGAACCTGGCGTCGGTAAGACTGCAATCGTAGAAGGTCTTGCACAATCAATTGTTAAGGGCGATGTCCCAGAAACGTTAAAAGATAAGCAAGTTTATTCCCTTGATCTTGGCGCACTTGTTGCGGGCAGTCGCTATCGCGGAGATTTCGAAGAACGCCTAAAGAAAGTTTTGAAAGAGATTCGCACTCGTGGCGACATCATTCTTTTCATTGATGAGATTCATACCCTTGTTGGCGCAGGAGCAGCTGAAGGCGCGATTGATGCTGCAAGCATCTTGAAGCCAATGCTTGCCCGAGGTGAGTTACAGACAATAGGCGCAACAACTCTTGATGAATATCGCAAGCACTTTGAAAAAGATGCTGCCCTTGAACGTCGTTTCCAACCAATTCAAGTTGCAGAACCAACTGTCGAACACACTATTGAAATTCTTAAAGGACTTCGTGACCGTTACGAATCACACCACAAAGTTTCAATTACTGATGCCGCACTAGTTGGAGCGGCTCAGATGGCTGATCGCTATATTTCAGATCGCTTCTTGCCAGATAAGGCAATCGATTTAATTGATGAAGCAGGTTCAAGATTACGTATTCGACGCATGACTGCGCCACCAGAGCTTCGTGCATACGATGACAAAATTGCTGAAGCACGCAAGGCAAAGGAATCAGCGATTGATTCTCAAGACTTTGAAGGTGCTGCTGGATTCCGCGATAAAGAGAAGACGCTAATTGCGGAGAAGCACGAGGCAGAAAAGAATTGGAAAGCTGGCGATCTAGATGTTGTCGCTGAAGTTACCGAAGAGCTAATTGCTGAAGTTCTTTCTAATGCAACTGGTATTCCAGTATTCAAATTGACTGAAGCCGAGACTGCGCGTCTGCTGCGCATGGAAGATGAACTTCATCGTCGCGTGATCGGACAAGATCAAGCAATCAAAGCTCTGTCACAAGCAATTCGCCGCACACGTGCTGGATTAAAAGATCCAAAGCGTCCTGGTGGTTCATTTATTTTTGCTGGCCCATCTGGCGTTGGTAAGACTGAACTTTCTAGAACTCTTGCACAATTCTTATTTGGTGATTCAGATGCACTTATCCAACTTGATATGTCTGAATATTCAGAGAAGCACACAGCCTCACGACTATTTGGAGCACCTCCAGGTTATGTTGGTTATGACGAAGGTGGACAGCTAACTGAGAAAGTTCGCCGTAAACCATTCTCTGTAGTGCTCTTTGATGAGATCGAAAAGGCACACCCGGATATCTTTAACTCACTTCTACAAGTACTTGAAGATGGCCGGTTAACAGACTCTCAAGGACGAGTTGTTGATTTCAAGAACACAATCATCATCATGACAACAAACCTTGGAACTCGAGATATTTCAAAGACTTTGAATCTGGGATTCACTAATGCATCAGATGAACAAGGAAATTATGAGCGCATGAAGGGCAAAGTTAGCGATGAGCTAAAGACCCACTTCCGCCCAGAATTTCTAAACCGCATTGATGATGTAATCGTCTTCCATCAACTTAGCGAAAATGAAATTATTCAAATCGTTGATTTGATGATTGCTAATTTGGATGAACGTCTACGTTCTCGCGATATGGGAATTGAGTTAACAACGGAAGCTAAGGCGCTTCTTGCGAAGAAGGGTTATGACCCACTTCTCGGAGCCAGACCATTACGTCGTTGTATTCAACGTGAAATCGAAGACATGCTTTCAGAGAAGATTCTCTTTGGTGATTTAAAAGCCGGAGAAATTATTCTTGTAGGCACTGCCACAGAAGATGATAAAGAAACTTTCACCTTTACTGGAATGCCTAAAGCTCAAATGCCAGATACTCCTGGTGATTTGGCTGAAGCACCAACACCAAATTAATTTAATTAATTAATTTTTACGCGAGCGATCGCCTGCTCTAAGCGGGCGACCTCCATAATTTCGATTCCAGGAATCTTTATGTCGCTTCCTGCTGGAACCATTGCCTTCTTAAATCCAAGGCGTGCAGCTTCTGCAATTCTTTGAGTCGCACCAGTAACTTTTCTAATTTCACCAGCAAGACCAACTTCACCAATCGCAATTAAATCTGCTGGCAGTGCGAGACCTTTCGCAGCAGAGCCAACAGCTAGCGCTACTGCTAAATCAGCTGCAGGTTCTGCAATCTTCATTCCACCAACAGTTGCAACATAAACATCGCGACCAGATACTCGAATATTTGCCCGTAGTTCTAGAACCGCCAAAGTCATTGCGGTACGCGGGTTATCAAGGCCAGAGGTAACTCTTCTGGAGTTTCCAAAGTCTCGCCCATCTGGAACAGCGGCACTAACTAACGCTTGTATTTCAGCAAGTAGCGGACGACGACCTTCAAGAGTCACTGTTACACAAGTTCCAGGAACTGGTTCGCTGTGCCGAGTTGTAAATAAACCTGTTGGATCTGGGAGAGAGGTGATGCCATTTTCATTCATGTCAAAGCAGCCAACTTCATCGGATGCACCGAATCGATTCTTAATCGCACGGATTAATCGCAGTCGTGAATGGCGTTCGCCTTCGAAGTTAAGAACTACATCAACTATATGTTCAAGAAGTCTTGGACCTGCAATTGATCCATCCTTAGTAACATGTCCGACAAGAATCAAAGTTATAGAACGTTCTTTTGCAATTCGAATTAGCGCAGCAGCAATTTCGCGAACTTGAGTAACACCGCCGGGTGCACCATCGACCGCAACGCTTGCAATAGTTTGAATCGAGTCAATAATTAGTAATTGTGGTTTTACGGCATCAATGTGTGCGATGACCGAGCCCAATTCATTTTCAGAGGCGAGCCACAAATTTGGATCTATTGCATCAAGTCGCTCGGCACGCAGGCGAACTTGAGATGCTGATTCTTCACCACTTATATATAGCGAACTAATATTTGCTCGAGCACTTTGCGCAGCAACACTTAATAACAAAGTTGATTTTCCAACCCCAGGCTCGCCCGCTAATAAAATTGCAGCACCTGGAACTAGGCCGCCACCAAGAACTCGATCTAATTCACTAACACCACTAGATCTAGCTTTTGCGTTCTCTAAACTAACTTCACCAATTGGGAGAGCGGGAGAAGTTACATGTCCTGCAACGAGTGATAATTTTTTAGGAGCTGCAATCTCTTCGACAGATCCCCAGGCCTGGCATTCGCCACAGCGGCCAACCCACTTAGTACTGGTCCATCCGCACTCAGTGCAGCGGAATGGGTCCTTTACTGGTGCAGCCTTTTTAGCCATGTCCGAAGGCTATATGTAGGCGCCCACACGCCTAAAATCACCTAAAATTTCAGAAAAATCCTGTGAATTCGCCGTGTATTTTCCGTCATACACCTCTACCCTTTTATTACGCAGAACTTGTGTTCTACATATGGGATTGCAATTTTTGCGGCTGGCGCCTCACCCGAGGGCCAGAACCAAATCGCCCCACGGAGGCTATTAAATGGTAAATCTAACAAACGGCCAATGGAGCACGTTATATAACATGTTCTCATTCGGCTTGATTTCGATGCTTGCATGCACCGTTTACACATTGGTGTCACAAGCTCGCGTTCTACCTAAGTACCGTAACGCACTTGTTCTATCATCAATGGTTACATTCATTGCTGCGTACCACTACTTCCGCATCTTCAACTCATTCAATGAGTCATCAGCTGCAGACGGAGTAACAGTTGGAACTGCAAAGGGTGCATTCAACGAGGCATACCGTTACGTTGACTGGATTCTTACTGTACCTCTACTACTAGTAGAAGTTATTGCAGTACTTGCGCTCGCTAAGGCAGCAGCAAGCTCACTTATTTCACGCCTAGTTCCT
>CAEZXV010000016.1_pt1 | contig 12186 bp, 9 predicted proteins | sample 7265341 | NCBI WGS metagenome assembly CAEZXV01 (sample SAMEA6813918, study PRJEB35770) | freshwater metagenome | biome: Freshwater; feature: Freshwater reservoir; material: water | place: Czech Republic | collected 2017-04-14 | depth 30m m | reverse complement strand
TTCGGCTAAACGCATTGCCTCTTCGATGAGAGTTTCAACTATTTGGCTCTCTGGAACTGTTTTAATAACTTGGCCCTTTACGAAAATCTGGCCTTTGCCATTTCCGGATGCAACCCCAAGATCTGCTTCGCGAGCTTCACCAGGACCGTTAACTACGCAACCCATTACCGCTACCCGTAGCGGCACGGTCATTCCTTGTAAGCCGGCTTGAACTTTTTCAGCCAAAGTATAAACATCAACTTGGGCACGACCGCATGATGGGCAAGAAACAATTTCAAGTTTACGTTGACGAAGGTTAAGTGATTCTAGAATCGAAATTCCCACTTTAACTTCTTCAACTGGTGGCGCAGATAGTGAAACACGAATTGTGTCGCCTATTCCTTCAGCTAGAAGAATTCCAAATGCAGTTGCAGATTTAATTGTTCCTTGGAAAATTGGTCCGGCTTCCGTAACGCCAAGGTGAAGTGGGTAATCGCATTTGCTAGCAAGTAAACGATAAGCCTGAACCATTGTTACTGGATCATGGTGCTTAACAGAAATTTTTATATCGCTAAAACCATGCTCTTCAAAGAGTGATGCTTCCCAAAGCGCAGATTCAGCAAGTGCTTCCGGAGTTGCCTTGCCATATTTTGCAAGAAGTCTTGGATCGAGTGAGCCAGCATTTACACCAATTCGAATTGGTATTCCAGCATCTCCTGCAGCCTTTGCGACTTCTTTAACTTTGTCATCGAATTGTTTAATGTTTCCAGGATTAACCCGAACTGCAGCACAACCAGCATCAATAGCCGCAAAGATATATTTTGGTTGGAAGTGAATATCCGCAATCACTGGGATCTGAGATTTCTTTGCAATTTGAGCTAGTGCATCTGCATCATCTTGACTTGGAACTGCAACTCGAACTATCTGACAACCAGAAGCTGTAAGTTCAGCGATTTGTTGCAAAGTTGCATTTACATCCGATGTGAGAGTCGTGCACATTGATTGCACGCTAACTGGTGCATCTCCCCCAACTAATACGCTGCCTACTTTTAATTGCTTACTCTTGCGACGAGGCGCCAGCGTTGGTGGTGGCGTGCCTGGCATTCCGAGATTTACCATGGTTGCATCCTAGATTATTGATTGAGATTTATCGGATTGAAAATATCCGCGGCTAAAAGAAGTAATGAAAGGACTGCTAAAAGAGCGAATACTGCAAGGGTAAGTGGGAGTAATTTTTCAACATCTATTGCTGCAGGGGGCGAAAGTTTTCGGCGACGGGCGTTTAATCTGCGTGCGCCATCGACTATTGCAACCGCCATATGCCCACCATCTAGAGGGAGTAACGGCAGTAAGTTAAATACTCCGACGAAGATATTTAGACTTGCGATGATAATTAAGAATGATGCAATTTTTTCGCGAGATTGCAGCTTCGGATCACTCGCAGTTTGCGCACTCACGCGAGCTACGCCAACTACCCCAACCAATCCCTGGGCATCTCGCTTTTCATTGCCAAAAGTCTGTCGAACAAGTGCTGGGATCTTTGTAGGAAGTGAGAATAGAGAAGTAACGCTATTACCAAGTAAATCTTTAGTTAATTTTGCGCTGTTAGCGATTGCTTTAAATGAACCATCTTTATGGGTTCCTAATTTATTCATAATTCCTAAATACCCAATCTCTTTGCCGTCTAACTCTCTGGCAGCAGGTGTAATTGGAATCTCGATTTTCTCACCATTACGTAAAACACTAATTTTAATTGCCTCATTAGCAGATGCACGAATCTTGGTTGCGTAGGCAAACCAGTTCTCATAGGACTTGCCATTGATCGCGATGATCTCATCATTAGCAGCTAACCCAGCAGCTTTAGCAGGTGATGGAGTTGAAGTTGCGGTGCATTTGGTATCTGAAACACCGGTTGAGGTATTTAAGACACATGGAACTACTTCACCAATTGTGTTAGTAACTGTTGTAACGCCTACGCCAGCAAGAAGAATCACCAAGATTAGGAAGCCGAGTACAAAGTGAAGGAATGATCCAGCACCTAGAACTACTAAGCGCTTGGGAACTGATGCCAAATAAAATGCTCGATGCTTATCTGCTTCTGGAAGTTCTTCATTAACTGACATTCCGGAAATTCGACAGTAACCTCCGGCAGGTATTGCCTTTACCCCAAATTCAGTTTCGCCACGTTTAAATGACCAAATTCGCTTGCCAAAACCTAGGAAGAATTCAGTAACCCGCATTTGGAATTTCTTAGCGGTTAAATAGTGGCCAGCCTCGTGAACCATTACTGAAAAGAGAAGGGCAACGATAAATGCCAGGACCCCGAGAAGACTTAAACCTGAAAAATTCACTTGCGCTCCTGAACTAATTGAGTGGCGATACTACGTGCATCCTTCTCTATGGCACTGACATCAGCTAAAGATGTAATTGTAATCGGTGAGTTTCCACCTAGCTTTTGAACACTGGCATCAACAATATCTACGATTTGAGTAAATGAAATTAAGCCATTTAAAAATGCCTCCACCGCAACTTCATTTGCGGCATTAAATATTGCTGGCAATCCGCCGCCAAGTTCCCCGCATCTGCGCGCAAGATCTACTGCTGGAAATTTTGCGCTATCAATTGGTGCGAAATCCCAGGAATGAGTCTTGCTCCAATCAATTGGCAATGTCGCTTTAGGGATTCGATTTGTCCCCGCAATTGCATAAGCAATAGGCCCTTTCATATTTGGTGGACTTGCTTGTGCGATGGTCGAACCGTCTACGAATTCAACCATTGAATGAACTACAGATTGCGGATGAATTACTGCGCTTATCTTTGAATATGGAATATCGAAGAGATAGTGAGCTTCAATAATCTCCAACCCTTTATTCATGAGAGTTGCAGAATTTATTGTTACTACTGGGCCCATTGACCATGTTGGATGGCTAAGCGCATCAGTCACTGTTACATCTGAAAGATCAACACGGTCTCTAAAAGGTCCACCACTTGCAGTCAAGATGACTTGCTTTACTTCTGACGTCTTGCCACTTAGGAAACATTGGTAGAGCGCAGAATGTTCAGAGTCAACTGGAATTATTCGATCTCTGCCATAAGCCATTACTAAATCGCCGCCGGCTACAAGTGATTCTTTATTTGCTAGCGCGACTTTATTTCCGACTGCAAGAGCAGCAAGAGTTGGAGCGAGTCCAATAGAGCCAGATATTCCATTTAGAACAACATCACAAGCCATGGCTGCAATTTGGGATGCGGCATCGGAACCATCAATAACTTGCGTCTTTCCAAGTTGTGAAATTAATTTAGCTCTATCGCCCGTTGTTCCAACAACTGGGACTGAAAACTTTTTTGCCTGTTCGGCTAATAGTTCTAGATTTTTAGAACCAGCAGCTAGACCGATAACCCGGAATTTGTCAGGATTTGCTTCAACTATTTCTAGAGCCTGCACACCGATAGATCCCGTTGAGCCAAGGATTACCAAATCGATCGGGCTAGACATTCCCCTATTCTAAGTAAGAATGGGGAAAACTTTTACCTCAGATAGACTTAAGACCATGAGCACCGGTCCAAATATCCCGCAAGAACTTCGCCTTGTTACATCTATTCCAGGTCCAAAATCCCAGGAAATTATCAAGCGTCGAAATGAAGCAGTCTCGGCATCACTCGGTATGGCAATTCCTGTTGTTGTAGAGCGAGCCGGCGGTGGCGTAATTGTTGATGTTGATGGCAACTCAATCATCGATATGGGTGCGGGTATCGCAGTAGTAAATGTTGGAAATAGCGCTGATCGTGTTGTTGAAAATGTAATTAATCAAGTTAAAGCTTTTACTCACACATGTTTCATGATTGCGCCTTACCTTGGCTACATTGAAGTTTGCGAAGCGCTAAATAGATTGACTCCGGGAACACATAAGAAGAAGTCAGTCTTATTGAACTCTGGTGCAGAAGCTGTAGAAAACGCAATCAAAATTGCACGCGCCTACACAAAGCGCCAAGCTGTCGTTGTTTTTGAACATGGATATCACGGCCGCACAAATTTAACGATGGCAATGACTGCAAAAAATATGCCATACAAAGAGGGTTTCGGACCATTTGCAAGTGAAATTTACCGAATGCCAATGGCCTATCCATTTAGATTCAATGGTGACGCAGCGACATGTGCAACTGAAACTCTCGATGTTGTAACACATAAGATTGAGAAAGAAATTGGCGCCAAGAATGTAGCTGCCATAGTCATTGAGCCAATTCAAGGTGAAGGTGGATTTATTGTTCCGCCTAAAGGCTTCCTTCCTGGCCTTGCCAAGTTTGCAAAAGAAAATGGAATTGTCTTTGTAGCAGATGAAGTTCAAACTGGATTTGGTCGCACTGGAAAGATGTTCGCAGTAGAACACGAGAACGTAGATGCGGATTTAATTACTACTGCAAAAGGAATCGCTGGTGGCTTCCCGCTTGCTGGTGTAACTGGTCGTGCAGAAATGTTGGACGCTGTTCATGCCAGTGGGTTAGGTGGAACTTTTGGTGGAAACCCTGTTGCCTGCGCCGCTGCACTTGGCGCTATAGCAACTATTGAGGAAGAAAAATTGGTTGATCGCGCCAATCTAATTGGGAAGATCATGGTTGACGCACTCCTTGCTATGGCGAAGAAATATCCTGTAATTGGTGAAGTTCGCGGCACCGGAGCTATGCAAGCTATTGAATTAGTAAAGCCAGGAACTACTGAGCCAAATAATGAGGCAATGAGTGCGGTAATTAAATATTGCCAGCAAAAAGGCGTTTTGATTCTAAGTGCTGGAACTTATGCGAATGTAATTCGATTGCTGCCACCATTAGTAATGCCAGAGCACCTGTTAAATCAAGCTCTTGGAATTATTGATGAAGCTTTTGCTTCACTTTAAATTACGAGTCGAAACCCAGGCCAATTGCATCTAGGAATCTAAGCCAAATATTTCGCTTTCCTTCATTCTGATCTGATCTATTTATAGACCACTGAGTTAGCCGAATAAAAATAAACTTAAATGGTTCTGGCGGAAATGGAAGCGGCTTCTTCTGAACCATCTTTAATCTGGTTCGTTCATTATCTTTACCATCCAAAAGATCCAACATAACTTGTGCGCCAAATCTTGATGCACCAACACCAAGTCCGGTATATCCCATTACATATGCAACTCGTCCACGATATGCCTTACCCCAAAATTGGGAGAAGCGTGAGCAAGTATCAATCGCACCACCCCAGCCATATGTAAATTTAACGTTCTTTAATTGAGGGAAAGTTTCAAGAAATGCTTTAGCTAAATGTGCATAAGTTTCAGCATTGGTTTCATACTCATGTCGAACTTTCCCGCGGAAGTTATAAATTGCATCGTATCCACCCCATAAAATCTCATTATCTTTAGTTAAACGGTAATAATGGAATTGGTTTCCGGCCTCAGATAAACCTTCACGCGCAGCCCAGCCAATAGATTTCATTTGTTCTGGCGTCAGCGGTTCGGTAACTAATTGAAAGTCATAAACTGGGACGACATATTTCTTTGCACGTTTTACTAGTGAGCGATAAACATTTGTGGCAAGGGCAACCTTTTGGGCATAAACAGTTCCGTAAGGCGTATGAACAATAATTCCCTTGCTTGTTCGCTCAAGCCAGAGCGCACTTGTGTTCTCATATATTTGAATGCCATTTGCGATACAAGCTCGTTCTAGCCCCCACACTAATCGCGCTGGATCAATTAGAGCCGTGCCATCTGGATCCCATAGACCGCCAACAGCAATTGGAGAATTAACTCTTGCCTGCATCTCTTCTTTACTTAATATCTCAACACTGTCTCCAAAAGAGTTTCGAAGATTAGCCTCTTCAACCAATCCGGCTATCTGCCACTCTTCATTTGCGACTCTAATTTCACCTGTTAATTCGAAATCACAATCTATGTTGTATTTCTTAATAGTTGCTTCAATACCCGCTAGATTTTCGCGACCCAGTTTTTCAATGATCGCCATTTCATCTTTAAATCTCGTGTAACCATTCATAAATCCATGAGTTAACGAAGAGCTGCAGAATCCACCATTGCGACCAGAGGCTCCAGCGCCGGTTTCAAGTTGTTCTAAAATAATTACATTGCGATCTGGATTCGCCTCTTTCGCTAGAAGCGCAGTCCAAAGTCCGGTGTAGCCCGCTCCAACAATGCACAAATCAGTTGTTGTTTCACCAATAAGCGATGGGTGAGGAAGTGGCTCTAACGGATCAGCATCTAGCCAATAAAGCTGAGGTTGCATTAGAGAGAGATTTTTTAAATAGGAAGAGTCGATGTCTGACATCGCGTCATCCGGCCTAAACCGGAATCACCCCTTCAATCACTACTTAAGTTGGCCCGGGTCCTCCGGAGTCCTACCCCACAATGCAGAACTACTTGCAGTTCTGTCGTTCACCGTGGAAACGTTAAAAGTTTAGCGCACCTTCCGGCGGTTTACTAGCTGCCCCACGATAACAAGTGTCAACGCTAGGAAGAACATTGCCGATCCAATTACGTTCGCTTGTGCGGGAATTCCACGTGCCGCAGAGACATAAATAAATTTAGGGAAAGTTGTCAACGTTCCCGAGTTGAAGTTCGTAATGATGAAATCATCAAATGAGAGGCTAAATGCTAAGAGCGCTGCACCTGCAATACCCGGAGCGACCAGTGGCAGCGTCACACGTCTAAAGGTTTCAAATTCATTTGCATATAAATCCATAGCTGCTTGTTCAAGTCTTGGATCAAGACTTGCAATACGAGCTTTAACAGTTACAACCACAAAGGAAATACAGAAAACAATATGTGCAATAACAGTTGGCCAGAAGCCGGGATTAATTTTAAATACTAAAAATAGTGAGAGCAGAGAGGCGCCCAGAACAATTTCAGGCGTTGCCATTGGTAGGAAGATTAAAAGGTTTGAGGCTGAACGACCTTTGAAATTATGGCGACCGATTGCAAATGCGATCATGGTTCCCAGAATTGTTGCAAAGAATGTGGCGATAAAACCAATCTTTATGGAATTGCCAAGAGCGCTGCAAACTTCAGGCGCACCGCAAGGGTTCTGCCAATTCTTGAACGTAAAGGCCTGCCAAATTAAATTGCTCTTGCCCGCATCATTAAATGAAAATACGAAGGTATATGCAACCGGAATGAAGAGATAGGTAAATGCGAATACAGCATAGATGCGAATTAAATTGCGTCCGAACCAGCGTTGAATCCGGGCACCAAAAGGAATCGTTGGAATTGTTGCATCCTTAATTTTTTGGGTCATACCAACTCCTCTGTTCCAGCTTTGCGAATATAGAGGGTCACTAATATCAAAATTGCAGCCATCAGAGTAAATGAGAGCGCAGCAGCAGTTGGGTAATCAACAATCTTGAAGAATCGAGATTCAATTACATTTCCGATCATCTTTGTTGTTGGGTCGCCAAGAATCGATGCATTTACATAATCTCCAGCAGCAGGAATAAATGTAAGCAAGGTTCCAGCAACAACTCCTGGCATAGAGAGCGGAAGAGTCACTTTTCTAAATGTTGTGTAGCCATTTGCATATAAATCCCCAGAAGCTTCAAGAGTTCTTGGATCGATGCGATCGATAGAGGCAAACAATGGAAGTGTCATAAAGGGCAGGAAGTTGTAGGTCATACCCATGACGACAGCGAAAGATGTAGAAGTCAGCGTTGTGCTCTGGCTGATGATTCCGAGAGAGCGAAGGGTTGGGACTACAAAGCCCTCTTCACCGAGAATTTGTTTCCAAGCAATTGTTCGCAGAAGAAATGAGGTAAAGAAAGGTGCAACAACTAGAACTAAGAGAAGATTCTTGTATTTTCCAGCTTTAAATGCAATTGCGTATGCAAGTGGATAGGAAATCGCAAGAGCTAACAGCGTCGAGATGATTGCATAAAGGAAGGAGCGACCAAACTGCTCTTTATTCGCAACAAATGCATCGATGTAATTTCTAAAGTGAAGAGTCTGTTCGTACTGGCCGGTGTCTCCCCCGGCAATTTTTGTCTGAGTTGAAGTTTGAGCCAAGTTAATAATTGGCAGAATGAAAAAGGTAAAGAGAAATGCAAAGCCTGGGAGCAGAAGTAAATAAGGCGTGCGGTTCTTTCCCATTTTTATTCTTCGTCTTGGACTTCAGGTTCAATTTGCGAACCAGCAGTTACATCTTCATCGCCACGTAGCGCGAAAGTAAATGCAGGTTCCCAAGAAATATTTACAGCATCGCCCTTTTTAAATGGTGCAACGCCATCGTCGTTCTGCTCGAAGACCATCAACTCTTGTCCCCATGGCATCTCTACCTGGTACTGAGTAGATACTCCGATGTAAGAAACATCTTCGATGCGACCACCAGATAATACGTTTCCACGTACTGGAGTTTCCAATAGAGAAATACGGAATTTTTCTGGGCGAATACCAGCATAAGTCGAGTTATCAATTGCATGTGATCGGCTCTTTGGAAGTGAAATTTTCTGGCCGTAAAGATCTACAACAAGTGAATCACCGTCGTTGCCTGAAATTGTGCCCTTAATTAAATTCGATTGTCCTAAGAAGTTTGCAACATATGCAGTTTCTGGATTGTCATATAGATCTGCAGGTGAGCCCATTTGTTCAATCTGGCCCTCATTCATTACCGCGATGGTGTCAGCCATTGTCATTGCTTCTTCTTGATCATGTGTAACGTGAACGAAAGTGAGCCCAACTTCTTTTTGAATCCACTTAAGCTCAATCTGCATCTGTCGGCGAAGCTTTAGATCTAGTGCACCTAGTGGTTCATCTAAAAGCAACAGGGCTGGGCGGTTAACAATTGCCCGAGCAAGTGCAATACGTTGTTGCTGGCCACCAGAGAGTTGGGTCGGCTTGCGCTGTGCCAAGTGTGGAAGTTCAACCAGGTTTAGCACCTTATCGACAGCCTCTTTAACATCCTTCTGGCCACGTCGTCTCAGTCCAAATGCGATATTTTCAAAGATAGTTAAATGTGGAAAGAGCGCATAATTTTGAAACACAGTATTAATTGGACGTTGGTATGGCTTTGTGGTCGTGATATCTGTTTCACCAAGATGAATACTTCCCGCAGTTGGTTCCTCTAAACCAGCAATCATTCGAAGCGTCGTAGTTTTTCCACATCCAGAAGGTCCAAGTAACGCAAAGAATGAACCTTTAGGAATAGTTAGCGAGAGATCATCAACTGCAGTGAAATCACCATATGTCTTGGTGAGTCTGGTTAGTCGAAGATCGCCCCGGGCTTCAATAGAGGCTTTTGTCACTTAGTTTCCTGCTGCCTTTTGGAAAGCTTCAGTCCAAGAAGTTTCTTCATCAGTTGTAAGTGAACGGAATACGTGAAGGTTTGCCAAAGTTTTAGCTGTTGGGAAAATGTATTCACTCTTCGCTAGCTCTGGATCAATCTTCTCCATCTCAGCCTGTGCACCCTTAACTGGGCAGACATAATTCACGTATGCCGCAACTTGGGCCGCAACTGCTGGATCGTAGTAATAGTTGATCAACGCTTCAGCGTTCTTCTTTGCTTCTGCCGTCGCTGTGTAAGGAATCATTAAGTTATCGCCAGAAATTGTTCCACCTGATTCTGGGATTGCGAAGTCAAACTTGCCCTTATTTTCAGAGGCGAGAATGAACATATCGCCAGACCAACCAATAACAGCGGTTGCATCTCCTGAAGTTAAATCTTGTGCGTATTCATTACCCTTTACGCCGCGAATCCAACCATCAGCAATTTTCTTGGCCATGAAATCAACAGCATTCATATATTGATCTTCTGTTACCTTTTCTGGACTTACGCCTTGCGCAAGAAGAATGATTCCGATGGTGTCGCGCAATTCTGATAGAACAACAATCTTTCCCTTGTTCTGCGGTGCAAAGAGATCATCAAGTGTGCGAATACCCTTAGGGTTTTTAGCGGTATTCCAACCGAAGCCAGACATGATGCCTTGCCAAGTTAGTGATTGCTCACGCTTTGGATCGTATGAAGGGTTCGCCAAGGTATCTAAAATATTCGCGCCATTTGGAACATTGGCCATATCAAATTTTTGGGTATAACCAAGACGGATCCAGCGAGCTGCCATCCAGTCTGTTGGTGTGACGATGTCATAACCAATATCTTTTTTAAGTTTTAGCTGCGCTTGAACTTTTCCAAAGAACTCATCGTTATCGTTGTAATCTTCAAAATATTGAGTGTCGATTCCGGTCTTCTTAATAAATGCTTCAAGAGATGGATACTTCTTAGTCTTGCTATCAAAATCTAGATATAGCGGCCAGTTACCCCAACGAAGAGCACCGCTCTTGCCACCTGAACTTGAACCACCCGAACCGCATGATGCAAGAAGTGCTGCTGCACCTAATCCACCAATTCCCGCAAATACTCCACGTCTTGATACTTTCGCTGAAACAATATCTTTCAGACTTGATTGGTTCTCTTCACGGGAGTTATTTGTTGTCATGGCACCACTTTCTAATTAGGGCTGGCACGAATGCCGAACGACTTGAACGGGGAAAGTCTAGCCCCACGAAGTTGCGAAATTGCAACCCAAATCCGACAAATTTTCTGGCTGGAGTTAGGCGTTCAGGTTTGTCATCACGTGCTTGATGCGGGTGTAGTCCTCGAAGCCATAGCTTGAGAGATCTTTGCCGTAACCAGAGCGCTTGAATCCACCGTGAGGCATCTCGGCGACGATTGGAATATGAGTGTTAATCCAGACGCAACCAAAATCAAAAGCCTTTGCCATTCGCATCGCGCGGCCGTGATTACTAGTCCACACGCTCGAGGCCAAACCATAAGCGACACCATTTGCCATCGCAATCGCTTCGGCTTCATCTTTGAATTTCTGAACCGTAATTACTGGACCAAAAATTTCATTCTGAATCATCTCGTCATCTTGGTGCAGGCCAGCGATGACTGTTGGAGCGAAGAAATATCCAGGGCGATCAATCTTGCTTCCACCAGCAACAATTTTGGCATGGCTTGGTGTGCGCTCTACGAAGCCAGATACTCGAGCAAGCTGATCAGCGTTATTTAGCGCACCGTAAAGCACATCTTCATCTGGGCTTCCAGTAGCAATATTGTTTTTGGCTTGGTTAGCAAGTAGCTCTACAAATTTGTCGTAAACGCTCTCTTGAACAATTACGCGAGTAGCAGCTGTGCAATCTTGCCCAGCGTTGAAATAACCAGTAATTGCAATATTTTCTGCAGCAGTTTCAAGATTTGCATCATCGAAAACTACGACAGGCGCCTTGCCGCCGAGTTCAAGATGCACGCGCTTTAGCTCTGTGGCTGCTGATTTAGCAACTTCGATACCTGCGCGAACAGATCCTGTTATTGAGACCATTGCTGGAGTTTGATGTTCAACTAATGTGCGTCCTGTTTCACGATCTCCGCAAATAACATTGAAGACACCGTTTGGTAAAAACTCTGACATTACTTCGGCCATGAAAACAGTAGATGCTGGAGTTGTATCACTTGGCTTTAGTACAACTGTGTTACCCGCAGCGATCGCCGGAGCCCACTTCCATACCGCCATCATCATTGGGTAGTTCCAAGGAGTTACTTGAGCACAAACTCCGATTGGTTCGCGACGAATAAATGAAGTCATTCCGCGCATATATTCACCGGCAGATTTACCTTCAAGATTTCTGGCCGCACCGGCAAAGAAGCGAATCTGATCCAACATTGGTGGAACTTCTTCAGAAGTAGTTAGCGAAACTGGCTTGCCTGTGTTCTCAACTTCAATTGCAATTAATTCATCGCTTCTAGCTTCAAGGGCATCTGCGATTTTATTTAGCGCACGTTGGCGTTCAGCTGGCGTTGTCTCGCGCCATTCGACAAAAGCTTTGCTTGCAGCACTAAGTGCATTATCAACATCGACTGCGCCAGATACCGGCGCCGTTGCATATGGCGCACCTGTTGCAGGATTAATAATTTCACTTGTGGCACCAGATTTAGCTGGCAGGGATTTTCCATCAATAAAGTTATTTAGCTTTTTCATACCTCAGAGATTATCTCGGACGCGGCCAATTGACCACATGCTCCATCAATTTCTCGGCCTCGGGTGTCTCGCACCGTAACGGCAACTTTGTAGCTCTCTAGAACGCGGACGAATTCGGCTTCATCTTCTGGTCTAGAGGCGGTCCACTTGGAACCCGGAGTTGGGTTTAGTGGGATTAAATTCACATGAGCATTTCGATTCTTAAGCAG